>OLFY01000043.1_pt1 | contig 178421 bp, 141 predicted proteins | sample 1605611 | NCBI WGS metagenome assembly OLFY01 (sample SAMEA3888923, study PRJEB22519) | human gut metagenome | biome: human gut; feature: human-associated habitat; material: faeces | place: Denmark | collected 2011 | reverse complement strand
CGAAAGTGAGTGGATACAACCATCCCGAGTGGGTGGGAATGCTCCGTTTTCGCCAGTCCTGAGGTTACATCATTCATCTCATTTGTTGTACTAATTACTAACATTAAATTCGCAAGTATAATCATATCATGAAGTCCCAGTGCTCTGATAAATAGCTGTTCAATAATTGAAATTTAGCTTTTGATGCATCATCAGCTCTCTCATTAATCCAATATTTTAGGCTTTTGTATAACTTGGAATTGTGATTCCTCTTAGGTAAGGCAGAATCCATCCTCATGAGAAACATGCACCAATCGAGGGATTTCTCCGGAGCGTCGTGATACATCCTGGTATTGATGTAGGAGAACATGCAAAAGCCATTTTCAGATCGTCCAAAAATGTATGATCTGTATCGATATGTATGATGCCTCTTGGATCATCGGGCATTCCTCCCCATCCACCTTCCCTTTCCATGTGGAAAAGAAAGGCACGTGCATAATTGATGTCATCGGCATCAGTAAAGTCCAAAGAATAATTAGGTAAGACCCTATAAGGCAGAAGGCGCGCCGCTTCCTTGAAGTCCACTTTGGCAAGGTCCTCATAACCACGACAAATGATTATTTCTTGAGCATACTGTCCATATGATGGTTCGATGAGCATATAACGCGACCTCACTTCCTTACAAATGCCTCTTGGTATATTTCCATTGCTTTGTGTCATTTCGTCAAAGAATGAATGCAGATACGAGATATCCAATACAAGTCCCTCATGGAGGTGCCTTGCCAAATAACCAAGTGTGATAAGTTTGTATTTATCCAGTATCGCATCAATTTTCTCTATTACGGACTTGTCATTCAACCTGCAAGAAAAGTACTTGACGATTAACTTTTCATCGGTTAGGTAGCCCCCGTCAATTAAACTGCCAATGAAGTCGAGCTGGTCCTTTGAGAATCCGTAATAATAGTTTCTTCGATTTAAGTCATCCTGAAACACAAAATACATTGGCCAAGTATTCAGCCCTGGCAATTCTCCGTATTTTTCTACACACTGTTTTATATACCTTTTGGCTCGACTGTAAGGCAGTTCTACAGAGCGATTGATGAAGCCAAGGATTTCCATCTCAGGATGTTCTTCTGGATCAACGGATGCCCCCCATTTGGTATAAAGTTGATTTATTGGATACAAGGTCATAAGTCGTTGTACCTCCGGCTTGTCGCCTAATTCACGATAAAGGTTATTGACTTTATGAAGCAGATTGGTATCCTCGCTATTAGTTGGCACTTTACCCCATTCCTTCAGCTGTTGTTCAATATCATTGCATCTTATTTTAATATCTGTCGTCTTTCTCATAAGTTCAGAGATTTATTAGGTAAGTGGTTTATATCTTTTTGCAGATAAGTTGTTGGATTGCCACATTATTATTGGGTCTAAAAATTATTCCTTATAGAATTCAGTCCCGCATTCGTTGCATTTGTAGTTTTTGCGCTCTCGCTGGGGTATGACTAGGACAACGCCAACCACCAATGAGATCAGTGATATAATAAGAAAGCTAACCGTAGCTGACTCTAGAGACTTCACACAGAATGGTAGGATAATGCAGACGATTCCGATGACAACCAAGAGAACGCCGATGATGACCGCCCACTTAGACAGCTTGGGCCTTACCTTGCCTAACGCTACGACATTCTGACTGCCGCAATTGGGGCACCATGGCAGTTGCTTCTCTCGCTTTTCGGTTATCTCCTTCAATATGCTCTGGGCTCGCTCCAAGTCCTTCTTGAACACCCTCACCTCAATCCCGGGATTAGGTCCGTAAGCGCCATAAGCGGGGTCGTTGAGCTCGTCGTGGAGCGATGAAGCTATACCAGCGTTGGCCAGCTTAGAAACGATTTCATCGGCCAGAATAGAGTTGTCGCACTTCGTTAAGCTAATGGTTTCTTCGTTCTTGTCCATATTTCGGTTGTTTTTATCATTGGCAAATTTACGAAATTATCTGTAATTCGCAAGCAAATTAACTTTTTTTAGGTTCTTCAGCTAGTTAGATTCATGTTTGATTTCAGTTGATGAGATAGCAAAAATGGATAGAAAAACAAAAAGATTGAAATTTATACTTAATGATTCTATCTAGAACATGAATTTAGTGATGTAGGGATGTCATGTGCCATAATGACAAAAAACAACACTACAACATCAATGTTTAAACATAACCTGCGAAACTCTTTTTGCTATTATAGTGGGAATATAGTGATTTTTTCAAATCTTATTACAGTACCGCTGCGCGCGCGAGTCGAGATGTGACCCCTTTGCTAATCTAAAAGTGACCCCCTTGCAGGTCACGTCTGCAAAGGTATAAAATTTATTCTACTTTCCCCTAAAATCCGCAACTAATTAAGTTGCATGGGTTCATTCGGGAAATTTTCTTATTACTTGACAAAAATCACACTTCTCACAAAAGAAGTCCTTATTTTGTCGTAATGCTCATATACCTTCCCCTTACCCCACAAAGCGACAAGGGGCGCATGCGCTATATAACCATTAAGGGAGATTCCTTATCCAAAATCGTTTTGGAGGACTGTAGCATAAGCTTCATTGTTGGTGTAGATGTTCAGGACATGCTGGCGTGCCGTCCGAACCCATTTCGCAGGCACTGAGACGAAGCGGAAGACGAAGGTCTTGACACGGCTTTCCCTTTTCAGTCAGAAAGTCTTGAGTTTGTCCTTCCCCATCCGATCCTTGAGCATTTCATAGAAGTTGCGGATGAGGGCGGTAAGCAGCAGGAATACGGCATTCTGGTTCATGAACGACTTGGGAAGGCTTTTCCAGCCTTGTATTCGGTAACTTTCAATTACTATCGTTTAATAAAGATTCGGTCCTTCATAGGCTCATGTTGACTTTATGCCTACTACTATGACTGCTGAAAACGGAGGATATCCACCCACCCAAAACGGGGATATCCTCCGTTTTCAGCAAAAGATGTACTGCCAAAGTTCTGCTATTATCTTTTTCTACAAATCAATTGGAAATTATATAATGAAGGTACAGGAGTGCCAAGTCTATCCAAATCAACAATAGAAAATATTAAAGTAAAAATTCCATCATTGGAACAACAACAAAAAATTTGTTCTATTTTAGATTGTTATGAGCACAAAACTAATAATGAAGAACAAATATTAGAATTATACCATTCAGAAAAGCAGTATCTGCTTCGCCAAATGTTCATATAAACATCTGACGGAGCAAGTATTGCTTCTGTTTTTGATAGCATTCTCCCAATAGGGTAGCTTTCCTTTCTTTCTCTGTAATGGTATTTAGCATTTTGGCTATAGCCTTTTGCTCTTCAATTACAGGAAAACGATGCTTAGTGTTGAAGTAATCTGTTATAGAAACATTTAACAGACCATGATTTCTCGCCCCTTCACCAGCAATATCAGACAAGCCTCTATGCCATTTAGTTGATTCGAAGTAATAGGCAAGATAATCAGAATCAACTATGGTTTCATTTATTTTGAAGCATATATAGAGAGTTGATAGAACACCTTCGTCATAATTGTCTAATCGTTTAACGGCTCCCCAATTATATCCAGCAGAGTAACTTCTGTTATAAGCAAATTCTCCTTTATGGAGCAAATAATATCCTGTAAGATTTTCGCTTGCAACGGATTTATTAAAGAAAGACTCTTGATTAACTAAACCATATTGGGCAGCGATAGTTAGCACTAATGAACACTTGGAATCCTTGTTTTTTGTAGCTATGCGAGAACTAAAGTCACTCATCTTGTAAGTAGACAGTGCTTGCTCAAATCCCTCAATACGACACATTGGATATTCTTGGTTTGGAGAACAAAAGACCTTTTCAATAATCGCAGACTTTAGTTTCTTCAAGTCCTCAATGATTTTGTTTTGGGTAGCTATGCGCTCATCAAGAAGAGACACAAGATTAGCTATTTTTTCTTGCTCTTTTAAAGTTGGGAAAAAGAAAGATATACCTTTTACAATGTCAGCTGAAAGATTTCCCTGTCCTCCTTGTAAGTATTTTCTAAGATTTTTTGAAACGTGTTTATTCCAAATAGATTCTATGAATTTCTTGTTTTGCTTTGTTCTAATGCATAGAATTGCCTGATTGATAGCTCCTTTTATTTTAGAGACTGCGATATCACCACTTGTTGCACCATACATTGCCAATAATAAATCTCCGACCTCTACCATTTTGGCAGAAGAACTATCAAATCCTGCTTGGGTTATGAACAACTCTGTACTATCAGCATGGAGTTCTCCAGAACGAATAAATGCAATATTTCCTCCATAGAAATCTTTGTTAGAAGAACTTGGAGTGCCACCCGAGAAGAAAGTACAGATCTCTGATAGCTTACACTTTTCCCACTCCCCCTGAAACTCAGGGAATCTGAGATTTGGGACATCAGAGGTCTATTTTCTCTAATTATTATGTACACCTTCAAAAATTAAGGATTACAATGACAACAAAAACAATTAGAGAAATTGCGTTGGCTTGGAAAACAGACAAGCAACGCTACGTTAAGCAGTCCACATACGCTGCTTATGTGTTAGTTTTGGAGAATCATATTCTGCCATCATTTGGTGATTGTGATGCTCTGAGTGAGAAACTTGTGCAGGAGTTCGTTTTGCAGAAACTAAATGGCGGACTCAGTATTAAAACGGTAAAGGACATTCTGATAGTCTTGAAAATGGTGATGAAGTTCGGAGTAAAGAACGAGTGGATGAACTATTGCGAGTGGGATATCAAATACCCTACGACTGAGACCAACAAGGAAATTGAGGTGCTGACGGTGGCACACCACAAGAAGATCCTCGATTTCATCAAGCAGAACTTCACATTCCGCAACCTCGGTATCTATATCAGTCTGACCACTGGCTTGCGTATCGGAGAGATTTGCGGTTTGAAATGGTCGGACATTAACACCGACAACGGCACAATTACCGTGAACCGCACCATTGAGCGCATCTACATGGTGGAGGGCGAACGCAAGCACACAGAGTTGGTCATCAACACACCAAAGACCAAGAACTCATGCCGTGAGATACCGATGAACAAAGAACTGCTGGCGATGGTGAAACCACTGAAAAAGGTGGTAAACACAGACTTCTATGTGCTGACCAATGAGGAGAAACCAACCGAACCTCGCACCTATCGCAACTATTATCATCGGTTGATGGCGCATCTTGACATTCCTCGACTAAAGTATCACGGACTGCGCCATAGCTTTGCCACACGCTGCATTGAAAGCAACTGCGACTACAAGACAGTAAGCGTACTGCTCGGTCATGCCAACATCACAACAACCCTTAATCTCTATGTTCACCCAAACATGGAGCAGAAGAAAAAGTGCATCACCAAAATGTTCAAGTCTTTGGGAAAATAAGACATTATACCTATATGAGCAAGAGAGTATGTCATAAACACGCACTCTCTTGCTTTATTATCTACTACGGAATTTTCTTTTTATGACAGTTGGTCGCATCATTGCAGCTGCGTCTTTTGAGGATAATTTCAAATCAATATTCGCCATAATACCTCTATTTTTATTTGCGGATCTTTGTCCTATAACGTTCCACATGATCTTTTACACGACGATTTCATGCGATACCACAAATGCTTAACAGAGTCAACATTGTCAAGACTTAAGACGAGCAAGTAGTCAAGCTAAATCAGGAAACGACCAATCTGCACAACTGGTATTTAGTTTACTCCCATACTTAGGAACTTTTCGCCCAAAATAGGAAAAGTCACTAAGAAAAGCACTTTCTATCTAAATATATGCTCTATTATCAAAGAATAATGCTATCTTTGTAGTTGTTTAAAAGACAAACATCTATGAATATAATAGAATTATATGAAAGCTTGAAGGGTAGCTACAAAAGTTATCTTCAGAGCTTTGTTGCCATAAAAGATGAACGAATCAAGGACGAGGTCAGCGAGTCTATCAAAAATGAAAAGCTGTGGCGAAAGGCTTTGATTCAATTCAATCCAAACTTCAAGCAGGGGATAGGCGTAAAGGAGCTTATTGCCAAGGGGCTCCCTATCCATAAAGACTTGGAATATTTCTTCGACAAGCCTTTTTATAAGCATCAGCAAGATGCTATAGAGTTAGGCTGTCAAGACAAAGAATTTATTGTGACTTCTGGCACAGGTTCCGGAAAATCACGAACCTTTATGGCTACCGTGTTCAATTATATTCTACTTCATGATGAGGTATGCAAGGATAAGACGATTGCTATCATAGTCTATCCAATGAATGCCCTTATCAACTCTCAAGCTGAGGAATTGAGCCGTTATAAAGCAGAATATGAGGAGCGGACAGGCCATCCGTGTCCATTCACTTTTGGCAAATACACAGGACAGGAAAACGAAGAAGCGCGCGGAAAGATACAGCAGACGCCTCCCAACATCATATTAACCAACTATATGATGTTGGAATTGCTCATGACCCGTGCTGGAAAAGAAGAAGATTTGCGCAAGTGTTTCTTGGAAAACCTCCATTTCCTCGTATTCGATGAATTGCATACTTATCGTGGAATGCAAGGAAGCGATGTGTCGTTCTTGATACGCAGAATCAAATCTTTGGCCACTGGGCGAGTACTTTGTTTCGGAACATCAGCCACAATGGTAGCTGATGATAGTATGACTTACAGCCAACAAAGAGAAAAAGTTGCTGAAGTTGCATCATGTATCTTCGGTAGTTCATACTCAAAAGAACAAGTAATAGACGAAACTCTTGCCATAGGATTGTCAGACGATGAACCTACGGATGGAGAGTTGCGTATTTGCATCAACAATCCTGTTCCGCATTCTGCAGATATTCATACTGCTATAAAATACCCAACTGCCATTTGGATTGAGCAAAGTGTTGCACTAGCCTATAATAGAAAAGAAAACAAATATTTCAGAGGAAAGCCTATATCAATAGAGGATATGGCTAAGCAACTGAGTATAAGAACTGGAGAGGAAGAAGATAAGTGCCAGAAGCATATCGTGGAAGTTCTTAACTGGTGCAATATCCTGAACCAGCAGAAAGGTGTATCGATACTTCCATTTAAAGTTCACCAGTTCATTCTTCAAACAGGAAACGTATATCTTACAATAGGCGAACAAGACAACCGCCAAATCACAGTAGAAGAAAAGCTCTATTGTGATGAGCTATCACATGGCAACAAAAAAGTCATGTACTATCCCGTCGTGTTCAGTCGTTTAAGTGGTCACGAATTCTATGTCGTCAAAATCAATGGCAGCCAGATCATGCCAAGAAGCTTCGATGGCTATGCATCGGGTGATGGCGATAGCGATATCAATGATGGCTACATCATCCTACCTCACAGGGGAGAAAATATAAATGATTATATCCTTGATGTAAATTCTGAGGAAATTCCATCAGATTGGTACACTACAAATAAAAAGGGAGTACGAAAGCTGAAGAAAACATACGAGTCACGTATTCCGCAAAAGGTCTATGTAACTCAATCTGGTACTTACACTCCAACCGAGCCACTCGATAGCATGGGGTTCATGGAGGCTATTTTCGTACCATCTCCACTCATGTACGACCCAACTGCTCGTGTGGTTTACAAAGGTAAGCAATCAGAATATTCAAAATTGTCAAGAATCGGTGGTGAAGGTAGAAGTACTGCCACTACCGTATTGTCATACGAGGATATTATCCTTATGCAGAAAATGGGTATTGAGCAAAACGACAGAAAAGTATTAACCTTTGTCGATGCTCGCCAGGATGCCGCATTGCAAGCAGGTCATTTCAATGACTTTATCCGCATTGGCAAAATACGCTCAGCCATCTGGAATGCAATCAAAAATGCCACAGAGCCTATAGACAATACCAAGATTGCTAGAATGGTGCTGGATAATCTTCATCTCGAAGTGGATGACTATTATGCAAAACCACAAAAACTTCGGGGCAAACGAGCCAATGATATAAAGAATATCATGGAACGTTATCTCTCCACCATCATCTATGATGACCTTGCCGGCAACTGGACTGTGATAATGCCCAATCTTGAAGATTGTGCATTGCTGAACATCGGCTACAAATATCTTCATGATGAGATTACAGGTGAGAACAATTCAGAACGGCTATACGATATACCCGAGTTGGAAGGATTGGATGATGAGCAAAAAGAAGAATTCATTACTCAAATCCTCGACTACCTGCGCCACAAACTTTGCATATATAGCAGCGAGAGAACGATCCAAGCCGTAAAAGATACCAGCAAGGCCGTAAGAGAGAATCTGAAAGCCCCATGGACTCTTGATGAGAGCGACACTATTGACGAAGCGAACGAGTTGTTTGTCATCAGACCTCGCAGACGCAATGCATATAATCTGGAAAGTGGAGGCTATAGAAGTAAGCTTGGTATCTTTATTCGCGACTATATAGAGAAGAACACGGGACGTACTATCAACAACGAAGATGACTACACGCATTATGTGATAAGACTATTTGAAGCTTTGTCCAACTACATCATACATGAAAATGGAACCTACCAACTCGACTATGGTTGTATTCTATGGCAAGAAGGTGACAAGCAGCATATACGTCGCGACTTGGTACGCCATCGCATTTTAGAGGGAGGTAAATGGCTTGATAAGGAACCGAACCATTACTTCCAGCAGTTCTATCAAAGCATTCCTCTCAAAGACGTATGCCTGGAGGCCAAAGACCATACAGGACAGGTTTCCAAGGAAGATCGTGAAAATAGAGAACGAGAATTCCGAGAGGGTAAGTTTCCAATTCTCTACTGCTCTCCTACGATGGAATTAGGTATCGATATCAAGGATTTGTCTGTTGTTGGTATGCGCAATGTGCCTCCTACTCCTGCCAACTACACCCAGCGTGCAGGACGTGCAGGACGTAGCGGACAGGCAGCCTTAGTTTATACCTATTGCCGACCACGCAACTCACACGAGAATTATTACTTGGCCCATCCTGAAAAGATGGTCAAAGGTGAAGTGAAGGCTCCACGAATGGAATTGGTGAATGAAGAACTCTTCCGCACTCACCTCCACTCCACCATTCTCTCATTGTGCCCTATTACTGAGCTTTCTGATGGCATCAAGGAATTGGTAGATTGTAACGACATCAATAACATCACTTTAAAGGATGAGGTTCGTGTTGCCCTGCAATTATCTCCAGAGCGCAAGGAGCAGGTAAAGTCGGTTTTCAGACAAATCATGAATGATTCCTTCCTGAAAGACCGGATGGAAACAGAACATCCCATCTGGTTCACCGAGCATTGGCTGGATAATATCCTCGCCAACTATGAGTATGATTTCGACAAGGCACTCAACCGCTGGCGTTCTCTCTACAAGCAAGCCCAAACTCAGATAGAAGAAGCTAGTCGTGTCATCAATAACCGCATCTATGGCGAAAACTCCAAGGAGAAACGTGAAGCTCATATCAAGCAGTTGCGTGGTGAAAGTCTCCGAGATATGCTGTTGGGAGTTAACCAAGGTAAGAATAAAGAAGAAAACGAATTCTATCCATATCGTTACCTTGCCAGCGAAGGCTTCTTGCCTGGTTATAACTTTACCAAGTTGCCACAACGTGCCCTGCTACAATATAAGTCGGACAAAGTAGAATGTCTAAGTCGTCCAAAGCGCCTCGCACTAAGAGAATTTGGGCCACAAAACATCATATACAATAATGGGGGTAAATTTCGTATCAGCAGAATGCAGATACTATCAGAGGTGATTCCTCACAAGTTTTTCTACAATCCTAAGACGGGGGTTGTATATAAAGACGAGGAGAATACGATCCATCATACCGACATCATCACTGGGGAGTCTCTTGATGGTGTGGCCAAACTCATCCCGGGCATGTGTATTGAAGCTCAAGATATGGTGGCGGTAGAAGCGGAAAAGATTACTTGTCACGAGGAGGAGCGTTCTCGCAAGTTCTATAAGACAAAGACCTACTTTGCGAGTGATGATCCAAGGGCTATCAGCGAGTGTGAACTGAAGTCGCCTCATGGCGAGCATTTGGCAAATATTCGCTATATTCCTTCATGCCGACTTACCTATATATTGGAATCACGTAACGATGATAATGCCAATGGGTTTGCTTTCGACACAAAGACTGGCGATTGGATAAGCAATGAACGCCTTGGACGCATACAAGAAGAAGCAGACAAGAATCCAGAAGAGGCAGACAGAACCAAGTTTGTCAAGCTCTTCACGGAAACGACTGCCAACGCCATCTATATCCAACCGCTTGAAGCATTGCTTTTAGACCGGAAAGAAGCTGTCCGCACCTTCCTCTATGCCTTCAAGCAGGCCATTGAGGATGTCTTCCAAATAGAAGGAAGCGAAATGGGCGCAGAAGTGATGGGAGAAGGAGCAACCCCAAATATCCTCATCTATGAAAATGCAGAGGGTTCTTTGGGGGTGCTTAGCCGTCTCGTGCATGAGCCGGAAGCCTATAGGAATGTCGTAAAAAGAGCATACGAGATTTGTTTCAACAAACCGGAATTGACACAGGATGAGATCAATGAATTGACACCTGCCGATTATTCCAATCTGCTCAACTACTATAATCAGCCATATCATCAAGAGATAGATATCAGACTGATATATAGAACATTGAAGTTGATGCAAGAAGCTAAAGTAGAGACCCACCATGCAGGGCAATCCCTTGGTTACGACGAGCAGTATGCTGCGTTGGAAGCCGCAAGAGACCACAACAGCTCTACAGAATATGAGTTTTTGAAGTATCTTTACGACCATCACTTGCGCTTGCCAGACAAGGCACAGCCGATGTTTCCAGAGGAGTATTACGTACAGCCAGACTTCATGTATGGCGACCGTATTGTAGTGTTCTGCGATGGCACGCCACACGACCGTCCTGAAATACAAAAGGATGACAGAGAGAAACGGGAAGTACTTGAAGACGCTGGTTTCGTGGTTTTGGCTTGGCATTATGCCACACCATTGGCAGACTTCATCCGCGAATACTCTGATATATTCACCCCGGTAAAATAAACGATATGGATTACAAGACTGGTACACTGATAGAATTCAGAAATCGTCCTTGGGTTGTTCAGCAATCAGGAGAGGACGAACTTATGATAATAAAACCATTAGGAGGTACAGATGCCGAAACCATCGGTCTCTACCTTCCTCTCTATGGGGATGAACTAAACATTCAGTCCTACAATTTTCGTCGTCCTACAGCTGATGATATCGGGAAAAATAGTTATAAGGCATCTGCAAAGGTGCTTTATAACGCTTGCCGTTTATCGTTCAGAGATATAGCTGGTCCATTCCAGTGTCTTGGAAAGCTATCTTTCGAGCCACGTCCATATCAGATGGTTCCGCTGATTCTTGCACTCAAACAAGAAAAGATCAGACTGCTCATCTCTGATGACGTTGGTATTGGAAAGACCCTGGAATCATTATTGATTGCCAAAGAATTACTCGACCGCCACGAAATTAATCGTTTCGCGGTAGTATGCTTGCCACATCTTTGCGAGCAGTGGCAAAATGAAATCAAGGACAAGTTTGGATTGGAAGCAGAAATCATCCGTTCTTCTACCATAAGCCGTTTGGAGAAAAAAATGCGTCCAGATCAGAGTGTGTTCCGTGATATCCCCTACCAGGTTATTTCCATTGATTATGTGAAACAAGGCAATAAGCGAAATATCTTCCTCGACCATTGCCCGGATTTCGTGATAGTCGATGAGGCCCATACTTGCGCCAAGCCAACTGGTGCCAACAAATACCAGCAACAGCGCTATCGCTTGTTAAGCGACTTAGCCAATAAACCTGAGCAGCAACTGGTCTTGCTGACAGCTACTCCTCATAGCGGTCAAAGCGAAGAGTTCCAATCACTTATCGGATTATTGAATCCTAAGTTCGAGAACTACCAGCTTCAAACCGCTACAGAGCGCGAGGAACTGTCCCATTACTTCGTACAACGCCGTCGTGCCGACATCAAGCAGTATCTAGGCAATGAAATCGTCTTCCCTGAGCGTGTCCGAATCGACAAGGATGAATACTCCTTTACTCCAGATTATCGCAATTTGTTGGGGCACCTGATAGAATATGTAAAACATGGCATCCAGAAGGTGTCAGGAGCAGACAAACGCAAACAACGCTATATCTACTGGGATCTCCTGGCCTTGATGCGTGGAGTAATGTCAAGTCCTGATGCCGGTATCAGCATGTTGCAAAACAAGATAGACAAGAGAGAAGATTCGTCATCAGCAAATACAGAAGACGATTCCGAGCAGGTATATATATTCAATGATCCTCTGAAGGATTTGTTGAATGCCGACGATATAGTTCCTGAAGCATTAGAAACAACCAGTGCTACTGATAAGAAAGAGTTCCATAGTTTCATCAAGCAGTTGGAACATATCAAGGAAACTGATGGTGACGAAAAGGTGAAACAGGCTCTTGACATTGTGAAGTTCTCTCTTGACAGTGGCATGAACCCTATCGTATTCTGCCAGTATATCCAAACAGCAGAGTATGTTGGCAAATATATCACAGACCAGCTCGCCAGCAACAAAAAGTTCAAGAAGGTGGTTGTGGGTGTGGTTACCAGCCGTTTGGCTGATGAGGAACGCAAGATGAAGATTGATGCCTTGGCACAGGAAGACCGCCACGTATTGGTTTGTACCGACTGCCTCTCAGAAGGTGTCAACCTGCAGCAAGGTTTTGAGGCAGTCATCCATTACGATCTTCCTTGGAACCCAAACCGCATGGAACAACGTAATGGCCGTATCGACCGCTTCGGACAAACTGCCGATGCTGTCCTTATATCCACGCTTCATGCCAAGAACAACCCGGTGGACGATATAGTGCTCAATGTTTTATACAAAAAGCAGGAAGAGATACGCAAGAAGCTGGGTGTCTATCTGCCTATCGCAGACAATGATGCTTCATTGATGGAAAACATCATGCAGCGAATTTTCGATGCCAAGGTTCCTACAAGAACCGACTATATGGAGCAGTCCCTATTCGATAACGACCCGGAATGGAACAAACAGCAGGAAGAGGAGCTTGAGATTCAACTCAAAAAGATGGAAGAGAACGAGAAGATTTCTCACACCTACTTCGCTCATAACAATAAGCAGATGGATCCAACCCGACTGACTGCATCCTTAGAAGAAGCCAAGTCGGTAATTGGAGGTGTAGAAGATACCCGTGACTTTGTGATTGAGCAACTATTGCATGTCGGTGTAAACGTTCATACAGACGATATACCTTTATGTTACAGTTTCCAACTCCTGGAGTTACCTGCAAATCTGCGCCACTACTTCGCCGACAAGGCAACATTCAAAGGGCTTGTGCGCATATCTTTTGCTTCCCCAACTCCAAAGCATTATATGTATATAGGACGCAACCATACATTCGTAGAGGATTTGAGCCGTGCCGTTGTCAACGATTCCGTCAATGGTGGCGAATTGGGAGCATGCCGAGCTTTGGTAATGGAAACAACAGAAGTGAAGAAACGAACCACCATTCTATTGATGCGTGTTCGTAGTGTTATCCGTGACAAAAAGATAGAGAACCGAGAACTGGTGGGTGAAGAAATGATATTTGTGGGCTATCGTGGAAAGATAGAAAGCCACGATTTCCTTACACAGGAAGAAGCCAAACAGCTTTTCCTGCACTCAATGGCATCTGGCGATATGGACTTGCCAACACAGAAGACTCTTCTTTCAAATGCCATCCGCTGGATAAACAATGAGACAGAACTTCGCCAACACACAGATGAGATAGCCCTGGAAAGAGCTTCACATCTGGTAGAAGCTTTCGCCAAGTATCGCACCTACCTGAAGGCATCAGAGTACCAAGTGGTAGAACCTGTATTGCCAATGGATGTGATTGCTGCTTATCTGTTTGTGCCACAAATAAATATCTAATTCATTATGGACTATACAAGTATTCATATATATGGTCATCTTCTCTCTGATGACATCTTACATCATATAGAGCGTGAGAACACGCTCATTGGCAACCGCGACCAGGATTTCGGAATAGATATTTCCGTATCTTCGGCCATAGACTACGTATGGAGCAGCCTGCGCAACGATTGGAACTTCTACAAGGAACGTGCCAACAATGAGCGATTGGTCAACAAGGATCCATACGGAACCCGTCGTGCTCGTGATCTGATGGAGCGACTGTTCCAAAGCTTAGGCTATTCGCTCGACCGTCAGGCTACCAATATCGAAGTGGCTGGCACCAACTACGACATTAGCTATACCTGCCACGACCTGGGTAAGATGCCATTCATTATCATAGGTGAGGGTATCAGTGCCGACGGAAGCATTGATACCCTGGACAAGTGTTCCCTCGACTATCGTGCCAAAGGCGGCATGCGCAAGAAGTCGGCTCATGCCACTATGCTCGAATATCTCAACGCCACAGAGAATGTATATGGCATCATCAGCAACGGACAAATCCTGCGAATCATCCGCAACTCCGGACAGCTGGTGAAGCTCACCTATATAGAGTTTGACCTCCGCCGTATGCTGGAGGAAGACAAATACACCGAGTTCTGCCTGATGTTCCGTCTGCTTCACGCTTCCCGTTTCCGCACAAGTGGTGACGAGCCATGCGTGATGGAACGCTGGTTTAACATGAGCATCGAGTCGGGCAACCGCATTCGCAATGGCTTGTCTCGTGCCGTGCAAACCACAATGGAAACCATCGGAAATGCCGTATTGACATCAGAAGGTGAAGGTAATAACGCATTGCGCGAAGCCTTCGCCAATGGAACGATGGATGCAACCCAACTCAACAAGGAACTCATCCACTTCATCTACCGTCTCCTCTTCCTGTTTATCATTGAGGATAGAGGATTGGTTTATCAGATTCCCGACTCACCTGATGCTCCAGATTACAAGCAGTTTTGCCAGTGGCAGGACATCTACAAGAAGTTCTATGCAGCAAGCCGTCTGCGCCATCTCTCGGAATTGGCGTACCTGAAACAACGCCAGTATTCCGACCTATGGCAGGGATTGATGGATACTTTCCATCTCTTCGAGCCAGATACTTTTGGCGAGAAACTGGGCATCAAGCCATTGGGTGGCGTACTCTTTGGCACAGAAACCTTACATTGGCTGAAACAATGCCAGGTAAGCAACAAGGATTTGCTCGCTGCGTTCTCTGCTCTCAACGAGTTTGAAGACGAACGTCAGCAGAAAGTAAAGATCAACTATTCCTCTCTCGACGTAGAAGAGTTTGGTTCTGTATATGAGGGCATTCTCGAAATGCGCCCGTTTGTACAGCCGAGTGTTGCCGCTTCCGACTGGCAGTTTGGCTTCGTAGGCGGTTTAGACCGTCAAAGCACTTCTTCTTATTATACACGTCCAGACTTGGTACAGAATCTTATCAAGACTACACTCGAACCAGTCATCAAGGAAAAGATTGCTGCACAGACTACCACAGAAGAGAAGGTAAAGGCATTGCTTAATATGAAGGTTTGTGATGCAGCAAGCGGCTCCGGACATATTGTATTGGCGATGGCTCGCACCATTGCCTGGTATATCTGTACCCTCCGCACAGGTGAGGACAACCCGGCTTCGCTGGATTATCGTCAGGCGCTTCGTGAGGTTATCTCCCGCTGTGTTTATGCCGTAGATTACAACCCCGATGCAGTAGAACTTTGCAAAGTAGTATTGTGGATTGAAGGTTATTGCGCAGGCAAGCCACTTTCATTCCTCGATCATCATATCCGTTGCGGTAATTCCGTATTGGGTGTTTCCGACTTGCAGATGCTGATAGATGGTGTACCAGACAAGGCTTTGACCGCAGAGGACAAAGATACCCTGAAGGCTTTGAAAAAGATGAACCAGGAAGCAACTAAGGGTGCAAATGACTCTTCCGACAATGAGCCAATGCTCGGTTTGGAAGATTCCTTTGGCGTGGAGAACCTTTCTGCTGCACAGATTGGCTTGGCTGACAAGATTCGTTTTATCAACCACTTGCCAGAAGAAACTTTGGAGGAAGAAATCATCAAGCAAGAACGTTGGAAAGAGTTGATGGAGTCGGCACGTGTGGATTGTCTCCGCCGTGCCTGCGACATCTATACCTATGCTTTCTATAAGACTGTAAAGCGTGATGAGCTAATAGACGAAGATGGAGGAGTGAACGGCATCTATCGATTGGAGGCAGAGGTTCCATACACCAAGACCGTGATGCGTGCACTTCAGGAAATTAGTGCAATGGAATGCCTTGAAAAAGGCAAGCCACTGCCTACTTACTATCGTCAGCTCTCTGCCGACTTCAAGACAGAAGTAAAGCGTATGGCTGATGAACAGCGTTTCTTCCATTGGTGCGTGGAGTTCCCTGAGGTATTCGCAGCCAATAAGGGATTTGACGTGATGTGCGGAAATCCGCCATGGGATAAGATTAAGGTAGAAGACAAGAAATGGTTTGAAAGTCACAATCGTGCCGACATTGTAAATGCTGGCACAGCAAGTCAACGCAAAGAAGCGATAGAAGCCTTACAGACTTCAGATCCAACATTATATAAGGAATATGCCAAGGCTCTTGCTGATGCAGAAGCCCTCAGCCGCTTTGCCCGTTTATCTGGTAGATTTGATTTGACTGCTACTGGAGACATTGACTTATACCCTATGTTTGCTGAGTTATGCCTCTCTTTCTCAAAAGAGGCATGGGGACTTGTTTTGCCTACGGGTATCGCAGTAAATGATAGTAACAAGGCATTCTTCTCGAAATTAATTGATGAAAACAGACTGGTCTCACTATATGATTTTGAAAACAGAGAGAAATTATTTGATATTGACAGCCGCTTCAAATTCTGCTTGTTAGTAGCAAGTAAACCACAAGATAAACCTCGTATTGTAAAAGGCGGTTTCTACTTAAACCGTCTTGATCATTTGTTAGATCCTCGTCGCATATATTCTTTGCAGACGAGCGACTTTGCACGTCTTAATCCCAACACAAAAACTTGCCCAGTATTCCGTACAAGCCGTGACGCAAAGCTGACTGCTAAGATTTATCGAAACTCCACTATTTTATATAATGAAGTTACGGGAGATAATCCTTGGAATGTAAAGTTTGGAAGCATGATCCATATGTCTAATGACTCACATCTCTTCCAGACTTATGCACAACTGATAGAACTTGGCGCAACTCTGAATGGTACTACATTCACAACTACAGATGGTACAACATACGTTCCACTATATGAAGGTAAGATGATCTGGCACTACAACCACCATTATGGTTCATGGCCCACAGAAGGCGAACGCCCTAACTCCATCAACATGCCTTCTTTGGATGAACTTAGTAATCCTAACAGCCATATCATGCCATGGTATTGGGTGCCGTTGTCTACTGTAAAGGACAGACTGGTGAAGTATGACAAAGATGGAAATATTGTGTGGGAATGGAAGCACAAATGGATGCTTGGATACAGATGTGTCGCAAGAAGTGTTGATATACGAACTTTCATTTGCTCACCTATTCCCAACGCCATAGGCGTTGGGCATAGTGCCACGCTCCTCTACGCGGAGCGTGGCACTATGCCCGTGGCTTCGCTTTGCGCCATGATGTCATCTTTAACTTTTGATTTTGCCGTAAGGCAAAAAGTCGGCGGCATCAATATGAGTACATTTTTTGTCAAACAATTCCCTGTCCTCACTCCCGACCAAATCCCATCTGCCATGCAATGGCAAATCGTGAAACGAGTAGCCGAGCTATGCTATTTCAATCACGATATGGATGGTTGGGCATCTGAATTATGGGATGAAATGAACGAAGATCAGCGAGCAGAGTTACCACAGTTGGGGGTACAGCAGCCTTGGATTTACAATCCAGAGCGCAGAGCCATCCTCCAAGCCGAGCTTGATGCCATCTTCGCCCACCTCTATGGCCTCAACACTGAAGAACTCCGTTATATCTTAGACCCAGAAGATGTCTGTGGTAAAGGCTGCATCAACGAGACCTTCCGTGTGCTGAAAGACAACGAGATACGCCAGTACGGAGAATACCGCACCAAGCGCCTCGTCCTCAAAGCATGGAATAAATTTGGTTTTGACATTTAAAAGGAGACTTTTATGAAACAATACAAAAAAACAGGGAAGTGTATTTTGTGCAAACAAATGGAACCCAACGTTTCATTTACCACTGCACCACATATATTACCCAAGCGCTTAGGTGGAACAGAAATTGGGATTGACGTTTGTGATAATTGCAATCACTACTTTGGCACTGCGCCTAAAGGAAAAATCGGAGTGCCAAGTATTGACCATGCCCTCAAAGAAATTTTTGGAGCGTTTAGAATGTTTAGCCAAAACTTAGACAGCAAATCTTATAAGGCTTATACATCTGCATACTTTAGTTACAGACATAAAGAGAGAACTATCAAAATTAAAAATAATATTAATTACGGAGCTATAACAAGGCAATTTAAAAGGGGGTTATATGAAATCTTTTTACAAAAATATCACTTCTTTACAAAAGATGGAAATAATCCTAAATTCGACTTTGTGCGTAATTTTGCAAGATATGATTTAGGAAATCCTCGTGTTTATTATGCATTTAACAATGTCATTTTAGCTCCTGGCAATGAAGAAAGGTTGAACCCAATACTCCCTATGAGCGATAAGCTCATTGAAGATATGAACAAATTCGGTTTCTTTAACATTTGGCTGTTGGGACATAATTTCTATATTGAAACATTTCCAATATTTGCGAATAGATATCACAACCAATACCTTCAAATGCAAGCAAATTCAGCTCTGTTAAATGCTCGTGGGAATGAAGCAATATATGAATTTTCTGATATAAGACAGGTTGATTTCTTTATGCAAAGATTTAATTAAAAACGACAAGAACATGTGGGAAATATTTAAAGATATTGTTCGTTTTATAGAAGGGCTTATCGCTAAGAGAAAAGCCTCATTTGTAGCCATGGTAAAATGTCACCATACAATAAATGGCAAAGGTAAAATACAAAGTCAATTTACTTTAGTCATAAAAAATGTCGGGAAAAGTTGTGCTAAGAATATTGAAATAAATTCTGCTGACATATATCTTATTTTCAACAAACATTTTAAAATAGTATCAACAGAAATGACAATACAATCACCTATCACATTAGTAACATCAAACCCTGATAATAATTTTAATATTGACATATCCTGGAATGATGGACGTAAACAGAGACAAAATGCAACATTAACAGCAAACATAGAATACGAATAGATTGATAAAGAGATAAGCTAACAATGAAGAATTTTATAGATATTTTCAAACAACTCTGGGACCACTCAGAAAATGAGGTCGTAGAGTTCAAGAAGGCAGAGACCAACTTCGATGTTGACGAGTTGGGAAAGTATTTCTCTGCCCTTAGCAATGAAGCAAACTTACGAGATCATGAGTTCGCTTGGATTGTCTTTGGTGTTTGGGACAAGAAACACCAAATCATTGGCACCAGTTTCAAAGATGGTGAAGTAGCCTTGAACCGTCTGAAACAAGATATGTCTCAACATACTACAGACAATCTCATCTTTAGGGATATTGTACCTATTGAGGTTGAAGGTAAGCGCGTTTTGCTTTTCCAGGTTCCTGCATCGCCACGCAATATCGTGATGCACTGGAAAGGTGTGGCTTATGGTCGTGATGGCGAAAGTCTGAAACCATTGAACCAAGCCAAACAAGATGCCATCCGCCAACAACCACCAATACCAGATTGGACAGCCCAACTCGTACCCAATGCGACTATCAATGATTTGGATGAGTTGGCAGTAGCCACAGCTAAAGTCATGTTCAAGAAAGTACACTCTTCAAGTATTCCTGCCGAAGAAATAGATGCGTGGACAACAGAAGAGTTCTTAGCTAATAGCATGATGATGCGAGACGGCCAAATCACTCGTGCTGCCATTCTACTATTGGGCAAACCCCTTTCTATTCAAAAGATTCATCCTGCCGTAGCACAAATCACTTGGACATGGGAAGATGAAGAAGGCATCGTACAAGATTATGAGCATTTTACAATACCTTTCATCTTGACCGTAGATAAGGTGTTGAGTAAAATACGTAACAAGACTATGCGTGAACTGCCTGGAGGAACCCTTTTCCCTGATACGATGAAGCAGTATGATGAATATACAATACGTGAGGCTCTTCATAACGCCATTGCACATCAGGACTACACCTTGCAACAGCGCATTGTGTTTGTGGAAGGACCAAGCACCTTATATTATGGTAATGGTGGTAGTTTCATTCCTGGCACGATAGAGAATGCCTTGGAGCACAAAGGCCCACAATTCCACTATCGTAACGAATGCTTATGCCGCGGCATGGTTAACTTCAACATGATTGATACCGTAGGACGTGGCATCAAGAAGATTTACACAGAGCAGCGCAACCGATTCTTTCCAATGCCAGATTACGACATCGACAACGAGCATCGTACTGTTGGTGTAACCATCTATGGCAAGATGATAGATGAGAAATATACCAATCTGCTAAAGAGCAACCAGTCTTTGTCACTAAAGGAATGCCTTTGGCTAGATGCCGTACAAAAACATCATCCTGTCACCAAAGAAGCAGCTAAGCATCTTTGTGACAAAGGTTTGATAGAAGGACGTGCTCCACATTATACCATATCTCTAAAAGTTGCCAAACTGACAAAACAGATTGGGCATTATACCAAAGAGAAGGGACTTGCAGAAAATACTATTCAAAAGCTATTGTTGCAATTGGCGCATAATGCAGGAAGTATGGGCTTCAAACGTCAAGATGTTTATGAGGGACTCCAGCATGTATTCCCTTCAAATTTAACTCATGACGAAAAACTAAGAAAGATAGGACGGCTTCTTGGCATTATGTCCAAAGAAGGTTTAATAAGCAAGCCTTCTACAGGCAAGAAATGGAATATTACAGAGAAAGGAGAAAGTGAACTTGGAGCTTAGTTGTACGGCTATTTGTTGTCGTGTTCGGCTATTTATGGTCGTTTTACCGGTCATTTTCGGCTATTTTCGGCTATTTTCGGCTATTTTTGGTCATTTTCGGCTATTCTTTGACGGCTCGTCCTTCATGCTATGGATCAAGAAGAGCATAACTCTGCATGATTATGCTCTTACTGCCAAACTGAAAAAGTCGTTCGTGTAGATTGTAGGTGCCATTTAATTTGATGGCTAATTAAAAAATGATGGTCCAGGCGTGAGGACTGGTGAGAAACTAACAAAATAAAGATGATAATAACAATGAACATGAAAAGAAACGTGATGCTTATCGTGGCGATGTGCATGGTCTCTGCCGTGGCGTTCGCCCAAAAGACGATTCGGGTATCGACGGACAAGACTGACCTTGTATTGAAGGTGTCGCCCAAGGGGCGCCTCTACCAGGTCTATCTCGGCGACAAACTGCGCAATCCGGTCGACTACGACCACTTGCCCTGGGAGGTCTATGCCTCCTCCGATGCTGCAGTCAGTACGCGTGGCCATGAGGCTTATGCAGCCTCGGGGGGCGAGGACTTCTTCGAGCCCGCCGTGGCCGTGACCCATGCCGATGGCAACAAGACCACCTACCTCTACTATCAAAACGTGGAGCAGAAGGCCGTGAACGGTGGGACGGAGACGATCATCACCCTGCGCGACCAGGTCTATCCGCTGACCGTGAGGCTCCACTATGTGGCCTATCCCAAGGAAAACGTCATCAAGGCCTGGAGCGAGATCTCCCACCAGGAGAAGGCGCCCGTGGTGCTATGGCGCTACAGTTCGGCCATGCTCTACTTCAAGGCCGACCGCTATTTCCTCACCAGTTATCATGGCGACTGGGCCCGGGAGGGTCAGCCCGAGACCGCGCCGCTGACCTGTGGCAAGAAGGTCATTGATACCAAACTTGGCACGCGTGCGGCTATGCAGACGGAACCATTCTTTGAGTTGGGTTTCGACGAACCAGCCAAGGAGAATGAGGGACGGGCGATGCTCGGCACCATCGGATGGCCCGGCAACTTCCGCTTCACCTTTGAGGTGGACAATGTGGGGGTGCTCCGTGTGCTGCCCGCCATCAACCCCTACGCCTCTGACTATCAGCTCAAGGCTGGCGAGGTCTTCACCACGCCCGAGTTTATCTTCACCCTGAGCGACCATGGTGTGGGCGAGGCTTCGCGCAACCTCCACGACTGGGCGCGCCAGTATCAGGTGAACAAGGGCATGGAGGGACGCCTCACGCTCCTCAACAACTGGGAGAATACGGGCTTCGACTTCGACCAGCAGACGCTGGCAGAGCTGATGAAGGATGCCAAGGACTTGGGTGTGGATCTCTTCTTGCTCGACGACGGCTGGTTTGCCAACAAATATCCCCGCAAGGACGACCGCGCAGGTCTCGGCGACTGGGAACCCACGAAGGGAAAGTTGCCCGAGGGCATTCCCGGACTGGTCAGAGACGCCAAGAAGGCAGGTGTGAAGTTTGGCATCTGGATAGAGCCGGAGATGGTCAATCCGAAGAGTGAGTTGTTTGAGAAGCATCCCGACTGGGCCATCATGCAGCCCAACCGCGAGCCCTACTACCATCGCCACCAGCTGGTGCTCGACATCTCCAACCCGAAGGTGCAGGACTACGTCTTCGGCATCGTCGATCGTATCATGACGGAGAATCCCGATGTGGCCTACTTCAAGTGGGACTGCAACAGCGTCGTGACCAATATCTTCTCGCCCTACCACAAGGCCAGCCAGGGCAATTTCTACATCGACCACATCCGCGGCATTTATAGCGTCCTCACCCGTATCCACGATAAGTATCCCGACCTGCCCATGATGCTTTGCTCCGGAGGCGGCGGCAGGATGGACTACGAGATGCTGAAGTATTTCACGGAGTTTTGGTGCTCCGACGATACCGACCCCTATGAGCGCATCTACATCCAGTGGGGACTGTCGAAGTTTTTCCCCGCCAAGACCATGAGCTCGCACGTCACCAACTGGAACCGTAATACTTCGGTGAAGTTTCGTACCGACGTCTGCAGCTCCTGCAAACTGGGTTTCGACATCGACCTCAAGTCGCTTTCAGCCGAGGAGTATCAGTTTGTGAAGCAGGCCGTCAGCAACTACGACCTCATGAAGCCCGTGATCTTCGATGGCGACCTCTACCGCTTGGTGTCTCCCTACGAGGGCAACCATTGCGCCATCAACTATGTGAGCAAGGATCAGCAGCGGGCCGTCCTCTTCGCCTTCGATCTGCACCCACGCTATATGGAACCGCTGACGAACGTGCGGCTGCAGGGACTGGACCCCGACAGGACGTATACGGTCCGCGAGACCAACCTGATGCCTGGCAAGAAGTCGGAGCTGGCGTGTGACGGCAAGCAGTATAGTGGCGATTACCTGATGAAGGTGGGACTGAGTGTCTTCACGCCCAGGACGGGCAACAGCCATGTGTTGATACTGGAATAGTGGGACAACCGCAGGCTGCTTCAAAAGTAGTGAGGCAACCGCACATCGGCCCGGGGCAACGGACCGACGCATGGAAAAGGACCAAGGGGTCAGGATTGGTTGCTCCTGACCCCTTGGTCGATGGGGTGAGTGTCAGAATGAGCAGCAAAGGCGGGTGGCAAGCACCAGGAAGTCGCCGTTGTCGATGTATTGGAAGGATGGTTGCAGGGCAAGATGCTTGTTGAACTGCCTCTTCCAGGTCACTTCCAGCGACCGCTCCGTGCCTTGGTGGAAGCGCGCGTACTGTCCCGACACGCCCCACTCGTTGTGGCCGTCCTCATAAATGCTTCCTATCTCTGCGTAGCGGTAGCAGCCGTTGTCGTGGCTTGTGTTCTCCGAGTATTGTGCCATTTCCGACCATCGATGCTCGCCGTCGGTCCATAGTGTCTGTTCGCCATAGACCCACCAGGCGCAGGTAGTCTTGGTGGAAGCCTCCTCGGCTGGCACCTGCTCGCCCTCCTCGTCGATGGCAAACTGGCGCGTGTGAATGGCCACGCCCGCATAGTAGCGGCCCTTGGGATGGGTGTACTCCAGTTGGGAGATGTTGAAGATGCCATCCGTCTTGGGGCGTAGGCGAAAGGGATTGTCGTGGTGTTTCCAGCCGTTGTATCCCACGCCGTTGTACAGGCTGTTTCTCAACACCCATCCGTCCTTGCCCACGTCGAAATAGACGGTCAGTCCCGAGAGCGGGAAGTTGGCTATGGGGTAGCTTGCCGCTATCGTGGGGAAGATGCCGCAGGAACCGTTGGTGAAGAGCGACGTCACGTCGGAGGTGAAGAAGTCCTCGTTGACGTTGCGCACGCCGACAAACAGGTGGGCCTCCTTCCATTCGTGCATATAGCCCAGCACGGCAAGGGCCGCCAGCATATTGTCCTCTTCGATGTTGGAGTGGCCCTGCCAGTCGTCAATGATTCCTTCCTGGGTCCTTGCCACATGGAGCGTCGCAGCCTCCAGCGTCCCCTTGCCCTCCCATAGCGGGATGGCCAGGTCCAGCCGGAGATGGTTGAGCCAGTTGGTGTGCTTCTTCAGGTCCCATTGCACCTCTGTGGTGTATTCGCCACTAAACCATTGTGCGTGGGAGAAGCTGACCTGGAGGCAGCCAAGGATAATCACCAAAAATCTTTTCATGATCTTCATAGTTAATAGGTAGTTTTAAAATAATAAGAGGGATTAAAGTCCACGTGGCCGTCGCCTTCTTCGGCTCTGAGTGGGTGATGCGTTACCTGTTACAATATTCTTCTTTTGCGTGTCATTTCTCTATGATTGAAAACCCATGCAAAGATACAAAAGTTTTCCCAAAAACAGACCGTTGCACCTCGCTTTTTCTATGATAAAGGGCGGAAAAGAGACGAAAAAGCCCCGCGGGGCGGAAGGCTAGCACCAAAAAAGTGTACTGTCCTTCTGCCCGGCGGGGGGGTCCTCAGATGGGGCAAAGATTAGAAAACGAAGGTGCGCAGGAGGTAGTAGCTCACGATGCCAGCGAGATAGCCGATGAGGGCTGCCCACGAGATGTGGCGTGCGTACCATCCAAAGCTGATCTTCTCCAGTCCCATCGCCACTACGCCGGCGGCGCTGCCGATGATCAGTATCGATCCGCCCACGCCCGCACAATAGGCCAGAAGTTGCCAGAACACGCCGTCGACGGCAAAGGCTCCCGCCTCTTGCAGGGGGTACATGCCGATGCAGCCAGCCACAAGCGGCACGTTGTCCACGATGCTGGAGAGCACGCCGATGAAGCCCGTCACCAGGTAGTGGTTGCCATGGAAAGTATGGTCGAGGCCCTGTCCCACGACCGTCAGCACGCCCACCTCCTCCAAGCAGGCCACCGTCATCAGGATGCCGAGGAAGAAGAGGATGGTGCTCATATCGACGCGGCCCAGCAGTTGGCTGACCCGCTTGCCCATGTCGCCTGCTGTCTTGGCCCGTTTCGACAGGCGGAAGAACAGCTCCGTCACCGTCCAAAGAACGGCAAGGACAAGCAGAATGCCCACAAACGGGGGCAGGTCGGTGAGGTAGCGGAAGATGGGCACGAAGATGAGACCACCCACGCCGAGCACGAAGACCGCCTTGTGCTGCCATCCCGAGAGCACGCTGGCAGCAGTCTCTTCCGTCGATGCGTCGGGTTCCACCAGTGCTCCGTGAAGCTTATACTGGAGGATGAGGGTGGGGATGAAGATGGAGATGGCCGAGGGAATGAGCAGCTCCTCGATGACACCTGCTGCCGTGATGCTTCCCACGTTCCACAGCATGATGGTCGTCACGTCGCCGATGGGCGAGAAGGCGCCGCCCGCATTGGCCGCCAGGATGATGAGCGAGGCATAGATGATGCGGTCGCTATGGTCGCGGACCAGTTTGCGGAGCACCATGATCATGACGATCGTCGTGGTCATGTTGTCGAGGATGGCCGACAGGATGAACGTCAGTGCCACCACGCGCCAGAGCAGTCCTCGTTTCGACTGCGTCTTCAGCGTGTCGCGAACGAAGTTGAAACCACCATACTGATCGACCACTTCCACGATGGTCATGGCTCCCATGAGGAAGAAGAGCGTCGTGGAGATGCTGCCCAGATGCTCCTCAATGATGGTGTTGATGCGTGAGGACAGCAGGTCGGTGGTGACGCCAGGCAGGTAGTCGGCCGGATGAACCATGTAGAGGGTCCAGCATGCTACGCACATCAGCAGCGCGACGGCTGCTTTGTTGATATGGGTTGCGCTTTCGAGGGCTATGAGTGCGTAGCCGACGACGAAGACGACAATGATAAGAATGGTTATAAATGTCATTTCTTTGTTGTTCTGATAGTGTTGGCGTAGGCTTGGGCAGGTTGCGTCTGTCACAAGCCTACGCATTCAATATAGAATTAGAAAAGTCCGGAGATGGCTTCGGCCGCTCTTCCCTCGAAGTAGCGTATGTTGCCGTCGGGATGAAACATCAAGTCGTTGTAACGGAACAGTTGGGCTGCGGCAAACTGTTTGTCTGCCGATACCAGTGCCTCCAGGCGGACGTTGCCGAGCGATTTCTCGACGAGTTTCCCCGTCTCTTGCACCACGGCGGGGAGTTCCTCGTCGGGGGTCTGCATGATGCGGTTCAGTTCGCCGGCCCGGTCTTGCGGAAACTCCAGGATGACGGCAGTCAACTTGCTGCCGGTCGGTTGGTATACTGCGGTCTTGCAAAGACCAAAGAAACTGCTCTTGACCTCAATACGGTCGTCACCCACGACCGTGCCGGCCATGAGCATATTGTGTAAACTTGCCATAGTTTTTCTGTATTGTTTTGTTGATAAAAAAGGTACGGGATAGATGGGGGATGCGGACGTGCCACACCTCCCCCTAAGAAAGTCTCCTATAGGAACAATACAGTCGTGCTAACAGAGCAGCCGTCTCAGCGCGAAGACAAAGTAGTCGCTTGAGACAGCAGGCAGGAATGGGGACGTGTCGATCTTGGAGGCCCATTCCGCCAAATGGTTTTGAAGGTGATTCGTCAGGAGCAAATGGTGCGTGCGGCTCGTCATTCGCTCCGGTTTTCCAATGCTTGAGGGAAGAATCCGCTGGGGACGGGAATTGCAAATGCGCACTAAGTTTTGCGCATTTACTATCACGGCGCCTGTGGCCTTGCCATTGTCCGTGATACACTCTACCGGTATGAACTTCTTCTTCTCCTTGCCGTTGTTGGCGGACAGGTCACAAGGACTGCCCAGCAGAATGGTCAGGAGAAGCAGAAGTATCTTGACGTATCTTCTCATCGGGGTGCAAATGTACGAAAAAGATTCGGAATAAAGCAAGACAGAATGGCTTGTTTTTTGAAAAAAGTTCGATTCCGCCTTGTTGGGTGTGTCAGAGCCACTCGTCGAGGCTGGCCTTGGCCTCCACGCGCCGTTCTGTCTCGTCGGGCAGCGAGGGGAAGAAGTCTATGCCCGTGATGCGTTCCACCTCGTCGACGGTGTTGACATAATCGCCTTTTGGGCGATTGCCGTCCCCATTCTTGTAGATGAAGCCGATGGCCTTCGGTTCACCCTTCATGCAGAGTACCACCTTGAAGAAAGCCTCGGGCACGGTGACGCGGTGTGCTCCTATCTGCTTGTGATGGCCGCGGTAGAGAATCGGGCCTGCCACGATATAGATGTCGCCATAGGTCTCAGCCCATTTGCGGCATTGTATCTCCATCTCGTTCCAGTCGCCGCGGTTCAGACTTGGAGCTTGTGGACAGATATTGGTCAGCAGAAAACTCTCCCTCATCGCCTGCTGGCTCCATTTGTTGTCGCCTGCGGGACACATGTGGCCGCGGTCGAAACCCGACCGGGCGTAGTCGTGGGTGTTGACGAGTACTCCGGGGGCCTCCGTGTCCTCCATGAAGGGGATTCCCTTGCGCTTTGCGGGACCCGTGAGACGGTCGCTTGTCAGGTGCCAGGCCACCCAGTTGGGGATGAGCAGGTCTTCGTTGTAGGACACCGTATAGCCCGTCCGCCTAAGGATGGCCTCCTTGCGGTCGGTGAGTTGGGCTGGTATTTCCAGACCTCCAATATCGCCTTTGGTTTCGGTGGCCTCTGCTGGTGCCTTTTGATCATTCAAGTGGCTTTCCGTCCGTATGTTGCTGTCACCTGATTCTGAGGCTGACGGGGTCTGGCCTTTGGAGGAAGGCATGCAGCTCGCCAGTGATAGTGAGGCTGTGAGGACGGTAGTCAGCAGAAAGGCCTGCTTGCCCTTGGTAAATGTGTGGAGGAATTGTGCTGCTTGCTGAAGAGCGGAGCACAGTTGGCGGTAAGCGACGTGAGTCATAAGGCGATTGGTGGATATGGGTGTGAAAAAATGGCGAAACCTTTGACGCTCCGCCTTGTGTTTGAGGGGTATGTGTCCCGTGGGGTGAGGGCCGAACGGCCTACTTCTTGTGTCGGTTGGCTCGTCTCTGGCGGTACTTGGCCTTCTGTTTGGCCGAGCCAGAACCGTGTGCGCCAGTGATGTATTTCTTTTTCTTGGCCTTCGTCTTCACCTTGCCGTCGTCCTCCTTCGGTTTGGAGGCGGGGCGGAAGACGATGCCGGTCTCGATGACTTCGTTGATGGACTTCATGCTATGGATGGGGATTATGGATGATGGTTGGCGGACGACAAGGGGCGCAAGCGCCTTGATTGCCGTCCGTCAGCCATTCTATGGGAAATTAGTGGTGGAAGAGACGCACATGGGTGAATGCCATGGCGATGCCATACTTGTCGCAGGTGTCGATGACATGGTCGTCGCGGATGCTACCGCCAGCCTGTGCGATAAACTCTACACCGCTGCGATGGGCACGCTCGATGTTGTCGCCGAAGGGGAAGAAAGCATCCGATCCCAGGGCCACGCCCGTGTTCTTGGCAATCCATGCCTTGCGCTCCTCGCGGGTCAGCGGTTCGGGCTGCTCGGTGAAGAACTGCTGCCATGCGCCGTCGCTGAGGATGTCCTCGGCCTCGTCGCCGATATAGAGGTTGATGCAGTTGTCGCGGTCTGCACGGCGAATCTTCTCCTTGAATGGCAGGTTCATGACCTTCGGGTTCTGGCGCAACCACCATTCGTCAGCCTTGCTTCCTGCCAGTCGGGTGCAGTGGATGCGGCTCTGCTGACCAGCTCCGATACCGATGGCCTGTCCGTCCTTGACGTAGCAGACGGAGTTGCTCTGCGTATATTTCAGCGTGATGAGGGCGATGATCAGGTCGCGCTTAGCCTCCGGGGTGAACGTCTTGTTCTTCGTAGGAATGTCCTCGAAGAGCGACGGGTCGTCGAGGCGCACCTCGTTGCGACCCTGCTCGAAGGTGACGCCAAACACCTGCTTGCGCTCGATGGGGGCAGGGGTGTAGGCCGGGTCTATCTGGATGACACAGTAGGTGCCCTTGCGCTTCTCGCGGAGGATCTCCAGGGCCTCTGGAGTGTAGCCTGGGGCTATCACGCCGTCGCTCACCTCGCGCTTGATGAGGCGTGCCGTGGCTTCGTCGCAAACGTCGCTCAGGGCACAGAAGTCTCCATAGGAGCACATGCGGTCGGCACCACGCGCACGGGCGTAGGCAGAGGCGAGAGGAGTGAGCTCGAAGTTCACGTCATCGACGAAGTAAATTTTCTTCAGTGTGTCGTCCAGCGGCAGTCCGATGGCTGCTCCCGCGGGACTGACGTGCTTGAACGAAGCTGCGGCAGGGAGGCCCGTAGCCTGCTTCAGCTCCTTGACGAGTTGCCAACTATTGAGTGCGTCGAGCAGGTTGATGTATCCTGGGCGACCGCTGAGCACCTCGATGGGCAGCTCTCCCTCCTCCATAAACACGCGGGCGGGTTTCTGGTTGGGGTTGCAGCCGTACTTTAAAGCTAATTCTTTCATCTTCTCTTCTTGCTTGGTTTTGTATTGTTTTGCAAAGTTACGAAGAAGCCGACAAAAGACAAAACGAATAGCAAGTTTTTTGATTGTTGCCGCCTTGGGAGACTGTTTTTCGAGCCAGGCAGGAGATGAAAGCGAAAGGTGGATGGTCTGTATGCAAAGCCCCCAGGCGAAGGTCTGAGACGGATCTTGGCCTGGGGACTTCGTGTGTACTATTAGATAAACGCGACGGTCAGACCTGCCATCACGATGCTTACCATCGACATGAGCTTGATGAGGATGTTGAGGCTCGGTCCTGACGTGTCCTTGAACGGATCGCCGACGGTGTCGCCGACAACGGTGGCCTTGTGGGTTGAAGAACCCTTGCCGCCGTAGTTGCCTTCCTCCACATATTTCTTGGCGTTGTCCCAGGCACCACCTGCATTGGCCATGAAGACGGCCAGGGTGAAGCCGCCAGCAAGTCCGCCAACGAGCAGGCCGAGCACACCAGCCACACCCAGGATGACACCTACGATGATGGGGATGATGATGGCAAGGATAGCCGGGAAAATCATCTCGCGCTGAGCGCTACGGGTGGAAATCTCCACGCAGCGGCCATAGTCGGGGGTGCCAGTGCCTTCAAGGATGCCCTTGATGGTGCGGAACTGGCGGCGCACCTCCTCTACCATCGTGCCAGCTGCGCGTCCTACGGCTCCCATGGTGAGTCCGCTGAAGAGGAAGGCCGTCATCACGCCGATGAAAGCGCCGACCAGCACGCGCGGATTCATCAGGTTGGCCTGGAAGAAGTCCATGAACTGGAGCATGTCGGCCTTGGAAGGATCAAAGACCTCGCCCGCTCCCGTCAGATACTGTGTGCCAGATTCCACTGCGCGGGTCATGGCAATCTTCACCTCCTCGACATAGGAAGCCAGCAGAGCCAGCGCCGTCAGGGCTGCCGAACCAATGGCAAAGCCTTTGCCCGTGGCTGCTGTCGTGTTGCCCAGGGCGTCCAGTTCGTCGGTGCGTTGACGCACTTCCGGTCCCAACTCGCTCATCTCTGCGTTGCCGCCAGCATTGTCGGCGATGGGGCCGTAAGCATCCGTGGCCAGCGTGATTCCCAGAGTGGAGAGCATGCCGACAGCGGCAATGCCAATGCCATAAAGGCCGCGCGAGATGCTCTCGGTAGTGAGGGCCAACTCGAAGCCGTTGGCGCAGAGGTAGCTCAATATGATGGCTACGGAGATGGTGACGATCGGGATGCAGGTGGAGATCATTCCCGTACCGATACCTTTGATGATAACGGTGGCAGAGCCCGTCTCGCCAGCCGCTGCTATCTCCTTGGTCGGCTTGAAGCTCAGAGAGGTGTAATACTCCGTGGCCTTGCCGATGATGACGCCGGCCAGCAGACCGCAGATGACGGAGAAAGAAACGCCCATCCAGTTTTCTATCTGGAGTGAATAGAGAATGCCGAAGGTGGCAAAGGCTATCAGAACGGCGGAGGTGTTCGTGCCAAGGCTCAGCGATCCTAGCAGGTCCTTCATCGTAGCCCCCTCCTTAGTCTTGACGAGGAAGATACCGATGAGAGAGAGGAATACGCCGACGGCAGCAATGATCATCGGGGCGATGACGGCGCGGAGTTGCATGTCGCCATTCATGGCGAAGGCCGTCGCACCCAGTGCTGCCGTAGAGAGAATACTTCCGCAGTAGCTCTCATAGAGGTCGGCACCCATGCCGGCCACGTCGCCGACATTGTCGCCGACGTTGTCAGCGATGGTAGCGGGGTTTCGGGGATCGTCCTCGGGAATGTTGGCCTCCACCTTGCCCACCAAGTCGGCACCAACATCGGCGGCCTTGGTGTAGATACCACCACCCACACGCGCGAAGAGCGCCTGGGTGGACGCACCCATGCCGAAGGTCAACATCGTCGTGGTGATGGTGATCAGGGCCGCTTGCTCTCCCTGGTAGAAGGCGTTGAGGACGAGAAACCAGACGGCAATGTCGAGCAGACCGAGGCCTACTACCACCAGTCCCATCACGGCACCGCTCCTGAAGGCGACGTTAAGGGCAGGACTAAGTCCCGTGCGAGCCGCATTGGCCGTACGACCAGAGGCATAGGTGGCGGTCTTCATGCCAAAGAAACCGGCCAAACCAGAGAAGATACCACCCGTAAGGAAAGCGAAGGGCACCCAAGGGTTCTGTACTTTCAGCACATAGGCCATGAAGGCGAACAGCAGAGCGAGTACGATGAAGGCGATAAACACGACCTTGTACTGCTGCTTTAGGTAGGCCATGGCTCCTTTTCGGACATGGGCTGCAATCTCGCACATGCGAGGTGTGCCCTCGTCGGTTGTCAACATTTGCTTGTAGAACGCCCAAGCAAAGCCCAATGCCACGATGCTGGACAGCGGCACGAGCCAGAAAATTGATGGTATTCCGTTCATAAATGATGTTAATTAAGAGTTTAACACAAAATGTCAATAATTAGCTGCAAAAGAAATAAATGTTGGTGAAAACGCCAAGGAACCAGTGTTAATTTTTGAAAAACTAATGACTTTTTGTTTTTTACGAGGTTCAGGCTGGTTTGTTCTTGCATAATCTTGCGGTTTCGGCTCGAAAGAATAGGGCTTTCCCCTTGTTTTTTTAGGAAAACGTAAGCGGCTGTTTGAGTTTTTCTTTTTACCTTTGCAGTGAAATCCAATAACAAATGATGATGAAAAAGGGCGTAGTTTTGGTTATGTGCTCTACCTTGATGTTGTCGGGCTGTGGCACGAATACAGGGACAGGCACCTATCTAGGTGCGCAGTTAGGGTCTATTTTGGGTAGTGCCATTGGCGGATTGGCTGGTGGTCCCCGTGGGTCAGACCTCGGTACGGTCGTGGGTATGGTCGGCGGTGCAGCTGTCGGGGCTGCGGTTGGCAATGCGGTGGATAAAGCTGAGAAGCAGGAGGTGCATGACCATTACGAGCGTGTGCAGGCCCAAAGGCAAAGGCCATGTGGGGCGGAGGCAGCTCACGGCGGATGCTCTCTCGATGGCGAGGGTCATATAGGACAGCCTGTAGCGCAACTGTCAGCCGATAGCCTAGGGCGCTACAGCGACGACTGGAGTGGCTTCGATGCTTCCAACTCGGGTGATGATCGCCTCTACGACTTTCAGGGGAGCGACTATTCGGGCAACTATAGTGCAGCCCAACCCGAGACGGTGATGCCATTGGAGTCGAGTGTGGTGTCTGATGTTTCTGCCTACACTTTTACACCCAATATTGAGATCCGCAATGCACGGTTTGTGGATGACAACGAGGATGGCGTTCTTTCGCGTGGCGAGACGGGCAAGGTTATCTTCGAGGTGATGAACCGTGGCGAAGGGACGCTCTATGACGTAGTCCCGTCCGTGGTCCTGGCCGAACGCAATCGGCATATCGCGATCAGTCCGAGCATTCATGTGGAGAGTATCGCCCCGGGGCATGGCATTCGCTATACGGCTATGGTGAAGGCGGACAGGCGCCTGCGCGATGGACGCGTACGCTTTGCCTTGACCGTCCTGCAGGGTAATAAGAGTATCGGTAAGGTGACGGAGTTTGATATCATGACCAAAAAGTAGGCTGCCAGGTCGTTTTTTTGCCTTCTTCACATAATAAAATGCGGAAAATCGTCGTTATCAAAAATGCAGATGGTTGCACTTGCTTCGAGTGAAGATTTGTTTTACGATCCATTTAATGTTATTGTATGCGCGTACTTTAATTATATGGACGTTGAGACGAGTTTCCTGCAGGAGGTCATGTGTGATGTCTGTTCGGAGAAAATGCTATAGGCACTAGCTTTTGTCTCTTAACGCATCTTTGAAAGTGTGCAAATTGTCGGAAAATGCCCGCCAGTGGTTGATATGTGTTAGAGTAGGGGTTTTTGCACAGGAAAATAACCGTTAAAAGTTATTAATCTGTTGCCAGTTCCCCATTATATTGCTAACTTTGCGGGACGAAGTGGAAACGCTGTTCGTATGCGGCTGAAGTGTGGCCGAACGAAGCATCCGCTATAATGAAAAAGAGATTAATTCAAATTCATTAATAACTAAAAATTAATTTTCATCAAAATTATGGCAACACAACAAAAAGCTGCAGCCCCCAAGAAGAACTCTGAGGGCTTTCAGGGAGTAAGAGGCGCATTCTGGATTATCGTGGTCTGCGCTGCTATCGCATTCACGCTGTTCTTCACTTGGTTCGGCGCAGGTATGCACTTCGAAGGCGGTGTGACCTCTGGTGCTCCGCTTGATGTTTGGGGTACTATCTTCAAGGGTGGTATCGTCGTGCCTGTCATCCAGTCTCTGTTGCTCACGGTGCTCGCTATGGGTATCGAGCGTCAGCTCGCTCTGAAGACCGCTTTCGGTAAGGGTGCTCTTCCCAAGTTCGTCCAGAACATCAAGGCCGCTCTCGCTGCCGGCGACATGGCTAAGGCTCAGAAGCTCTGCGATCAGCAGCGTGGTAGCGTGGCCAACGTGGTTAGCGCTTCTCTCGCCGCCTACAAGGACATGGAGACGGGTGCCAACGCTTCTCTGAAGAAGGCTCAGAAGGTCGCCAAGATCCAGCAGGCTCACGAGGAGGCTACTCAGCTTGAGATGCCGACCCTCACGATGAACCTCCCGATCATCGCTACGATCGTTACGCTCGGTACGCTGACTGGTCTGTTCGGTACTGTGACGGGTATGATCAAGTCCTTCTCCGCAATGGGTGAAGGTGGTGGCGCTGACTCTGCTGCCCTGTCAGTCGGTATTTCTGAGGCTCTTATCAACACCGCGTTCGGTATCGGAACGTCTTGGTTCGCTGTGGTTTTCTACAACTACTTCACGAACAAGGTGGACAAGTTGACTTACGCCCTCGACGAGGTTGGTTATTCTATCGCTCAGACATACGAAGCAAACCACACGGAAGAGGCTTAATTTTTGCTGACCCTTTTAAAATTTTATCGCTATGGGTAAAGTAAAAATTAAGAAAGAGGACGTCTGGATCGACATGACTCCGATGTCGGATGTCATGACGCTGCTCCTCACTTTCTTCATGCTCACCTCCACGTTCGTGAAGCCTGAGCCTGTGAAAGTGAACGTGCCGAAGTCAGTGTCGCAGATAGACGTTCCTGCTAATGACGTAATGACGATCCTCGTCAATCCGGTCATGGGACCGGACAACAAGCCTACGGGTGAGGGTCAGGTGTTCTTGCGCATCGACAATACGAAGGTGCTCGGTGGCATGGCACAGGATGTGGGGCTCAACCTCACGCCGAAGCTCATGGAGACCTTCAAGGCCGAGACCACGTTTGGTGCGCCTCTCGACAAGCTGCCCGGCTACCTCGCTATGGCTCCTGGCCAGCGTTCGAAGATGCTTCCCAAGATGGGTATCCCTCTTGACAGTATCAACGGCGGACAGAGCGAGTTCCAGCAGTGGGTCTATGCCTATGAGAACCAGATGGGAACGGTGGACAACGTGAAGATTGCTATCAAGTCTGACTCACGTACTCCGTACAAGACGGTTCGCAAGGTGATGGACGAGCTTCAGGCACTGGGTGTCTCCGACTATTATTTGATAACTGAGTTGAAGAATAAGCAGGAGGATTAATAATGGCAAAGAAAAAAGAAAGCAAACAGAAGAAGATCAATGTCCGCGTTGACTTTACGCCGATGGTGGATATGCTCATGCTGTTGATTACCTTCTTCATGCTCTGTACTACGCTGAGCAAGCCGTCCTCCATGCAGATTTCCATGCCTGCCGACGAGCAAAACCAAAACGAGAAGGATCAGAAGGAGGCCAAGCAGAGTGCTACTGTAACGCTCTATCTGGCTGCCGACAATAAGATCTATCACGGTGAGGGTATCCCTAAGTACAGTGATCCCAACTGGATTAAGGAGACCACCTGGGGCGACACGGGACTTCGTGACGTGCTTCGTAACCACATTACGGAGGAGCGTGTGAAGCCGGTCGTCGAGATGGAGCTTGCTGTCAAGGAACTTTTGGCTGAGCAGAAGGCCAATCCCAAGAAGATCACGGACGCTGTCTTCAAGCAGAGAATGAGTGACATCAAGTCGGGTAATCTCAAGAACAAGAAGATCACCCCGCTGACGATCATCATCAAGCCGACGGACAACGCTACGTATCGCAATGTGATTGACGCCCTCGATGAGATGCAGATTTTGAATATTGGTATTTACGTGATTGACAATATCAACGATCAGGACCGCGAGTTGCTCGCCCTGAAGAAGATCAAGTTGTAATGTCGCGTAAGTTAACGATTAAAAAGAAAGAATACAATGGCAAAGATAGATCTTTACGATCCTAAATGGGTCGACATGGTATTCGCTGGAAAGAACCAGGCTTACGGTGCCTATGTGCTCCGTAAGGGTACTTCCAGTCGCAATATCAAAGCCTTGCTCATTCTGATTTGCGCTGCAGTCCTCATCGGTGGATTCCTCGGTTATCTCGTTTGGAAGAACAAGCATGATGCTGAGTTGCTCGCAGAGTATAATCAGAAGATGGAGCTGAAAGCGCTCCAGGAAGCACAGAAAGAAGCTGAAAAGCAGAAGGATAAGCCGAAGCCGAAACCCAAAATCGAGCCCGAGAAGATCGTGCCTGAGGTGAAGTCGACGAAGGTGAATACCGTTCCTGTCATCAAGGAAGACGACAAGGTTGATGAGTCCAAGATGATGCAGACCATGGAGAAGCTGGTCGATGACAAGCGTTCTTCAGGTGTTGAGGAGGTGAAGGGTACTGACAACGCTACTGCTGTTGCCGCTGCTCCTACCGTTGCTACCCCTGCTGAGGTTGCACCGCCGCCTCCCCCTGTGAAGAAGGAAGAGCCGAAGCCTGAGGTTAAGGAGGTCGAGAACAAGATCTTCACCGTGGCTGAGCAGATGCCTTCGTTCAAGGGTAACGTCAACTCTTGGTTGTCAAGCCACTTGCAGTATCCGGCTGTTGCCGCCGAAAACGGTATCCAGGGCCGCGTTATTGTGAAGTTCGTCGTCGGTAAGGACGGTAGCGTTAGCCAGGCACAGGTGGTACGTGGCGTGGATCCCGCTCTCGATCGTGAGGCACTCCGCGTCGTGAACTCCATGCCGAGGTGGAACCCGGGTATGAACAATGGTCAGCCCGCCAACGTATGGTTCACGTTGCCTATCAACTTCAAGCTTCAGTAATATCAGATTCTGAACACTACGTTTCTTTATGAAGAAATACACATTCTACATTTCAATTGTAGGATTACTCATTGCTGCCTCGGCCGTTCTTTCTTGCTCCAACAAGAAGAACGACCGAGGTGGTCGTACTGATACTCCTACATCAGGCACCATCACCTTCTATGCGGATGAGAGTTTTAGCCCCATCATCGAGGAGGAGAGAAAACAGTTTGAATATACCTACCCGAAGGCACATCTCAAGGCGGTATATACGGACCAAAATACGGGTATGAACCAACTGATGGCTCTGAAGACGTGTCTGCTCATCACCTCCCGCGACCTGACCAAGGGCGAGACTGCGATGTTTTCGACCAAACAGACCAAGGCTGTTTCCTTCCCTATCGGCTATGATGGCGTAGCCCTTATTGTCAATCGAAACAACACAGATACTCTCATCACCGAGGCGGCTGCACGCAAGATATTCAGCGGCGAGGTGACGAAGTGGAATCAAATATACAAACATTCATCCCTCGGCGATATCGAGGTGGTGTTCGACAATCGTGCCTCTGGCACGTTGTTCTGGGTGGAGGATTCCTTGCTTGGAGGCAAGCATATCACTCAGAAGAATATTGTCGCAGCCAAATCGAGCAGGGGCGTGATCGACTATGTCAAGCGGACTCCCAATGCCATTGGCGTGGTGGGTTCCAACTGGATCAGCGACACCCGCGACAGTACCAATCTCACCTTCTTGAAGGACATCACGGTGATGTCGGTCTCTACGCAGGACGAGGCTACAAAGAGCAATAGCTTTAAGCCTTATCAGTATTACCTGCTCAATGGTTACTATCCCTTCTGCCGTACTATCTACTGCATCGTAGTTGACCCTTTCCGTGCCTTGCCATGGAGCTTCTCCAATTATATCACAGGACCGATTGGCCAGTTGATTATCTTGAAGTCGGGCATTCTGCCCTACCGTGGTGACATTCAGGTGCGACAGGTAAATATTAAGCAATAGCATTAAACCTTTTCAAGGCTGTGATGTCATAGAATCAAACAGCCTTCAGAGAGTGAGTTAACGAGTGTATTAAACAAAGAAATTCTTTAAGAGTATGAAAGTCAAAAAATATCTTTTAGCTGGTGTGCTGACGCTGAGCTTGTCGGCACCCGTTTTCGGACAGGAAGTGAGTTATCAGGAAGCCCTCAAGCCCATTGCTGCGGCCCTCAACGCTGATCCCAACAACCCCAAGGCTGCCAAGGATCTGGTGAAGGACTATCTGAAGGAGTACAAGAAGGATGCCGATGCCATCGTTGGCTTGGGTACCATCTATCTTCAGGTTCACAATTTCGAGAAGGCACAGGAGATGGCTGACCTCGTCTTGGCCAACAAGAAGATGAACCAGAGCAATGCCTATATGCTCTTGGGTGACATTGCTGCCCTTCAGGACAGTGTAGGTAATGCTGGTGCTGCCGCCACGCAATATCAGACGGCTATTAGTATTGATCCGCAGAACGTTCTCGCCTATGAGCGCTATGCTCGCGTCTATCGCCACGTCAGTCCTGAGACGGCTGTGAAGAAGTTGGAGGAGCTTCGTCAGGTAAAGCCGGACTATCCCGTCGAGGTGAAGGCTGCTGAGATCATGCTCGCCGACCAGAAGTATGCCGAGGCTGCCAAGTGGTTTGCCAAGGCTCCGAAGACCCAGCTTGACGAGACGGCCTACTACCAGTACATCGTAGCTGAATTCTATTCTGGCAACGCTAAGAATGCGCTCGAGGTAGCTCGTCATGGTCTGCAGAAGTATGCCGGCAGTGAGTATCTGAGCCGTCTTGCCGTCATGGCTGCCGTTGATCAAAACCAGTTCCCTGAGGCCCTGACCTACAGCGAGAACGTGATGCGCGGTAAGGAGCAGAAGAATTATAACGACTATTATTACTATGGTCAGGCTCTGGCCGGCAACGACAAGTTCCAGGAGGCTATCAATGCCTACAACAAGTGTTTGGAGCTGAAGCCGGGTGAGGTTGATCCGCTCAGCAAGTTGTCTGCCGCTTACGCTGGTTTGGGCGACGGTGACAAGGCCTTGGATTTCCAGCGTCAGTACCTGGAGAAGGGCACCAATATCACCTCTACCGACTGGGCTGATTTCGCTGGCATCTATATCAAGATGGGTGATCAGGTTGACAGCCTCGACCACGCCAAGGCTGTTGGCTATTATACGCAGGCCATGGATGTCTATGAGAAGATGACCGAGAAGTTCCCCACCTTAAAGGACTGGTGCTGGGTGGCCGAGGCTTCGGTCGCTCTCGGTAAGTTGAAGGATCTCGACAAGGTTCGCGATCTCTATACGAAGGTCGCAGAGTATGAAGAGGCCAAGGCAGACAAGAGCGATGCCAATACGAAGAACTATCTCTCTGCTGCTTATTACTTCCTCGGCTACTACTATGCTGGCAAGAATGATGCAGAGACGTCGAAGAGCTATTTCGAGAAGCTCATTCAGATCGACCCCGAGAATGCTGAGGCTAAGAAGGCCCTTGGCTTGGAATAAGATAGAACGTTACAATATGTGATATAGAAATATGCGTGTATTGCTTACTTGTGATACGCGCATATTTTTTTCGTCGAATAGAAGCCCGATGCTCTTGGCTTCTGCTATAAACAAATTATTAATGACTCACCGTTTCTCCATCTTCACGCTCGCATCCCTCCTTCTGTTGGTTTGTGTCGGCACTTCGGCCAAAAAGCGTACCTTCAATGAGGCAAAAGCTATTGCGCAGCGTCAGGCTACCAGCCTTGGCGCCACACTCTCCTCTGCCTCCATCGAGACTGCTAAGCGTCTGAACGCTTCCCCTGCAACAGGCGACTCTCGTGCCTATTATGTTTTTCCGCATGATAAGGGAATGGGATTTACCATTGTCTCTGGAGACGACCTGTTGCCCGAGATCGTAGCCTATTCCGATCGTGGCTCTTACGATGTGGCCCGCCTTCCCGATGGCTACAAAATGTTTCTTGAGCTCTACAGCGACATGGTCGATGGATTGGCTCAGGGTCAGCCATCAGCCGTGCAGACGGCATCCCAGGCTCAGCGCCGATCTCAGGCCAAGGCCGCACGACCCGTCGTAGCTCCTTTGCTGGGTGACAGAATGTGGAATCAGTATGCTCCCTTCAACAATCTCTGCCCGAAGGACGGCACCAAGCAGACGGTCACCGGCTGTGTGGCTACGGCATTGGCGCAGGTCTTTGCTTATTGGCGTTTCCCTGAAGCACTCATGGCAGATATCCCTGCTTATACGACCCATACCAAGCGATTGAGCGTGCCGGCCATTGAAAAGGGTGAACCCTACGATTGGGACAGAATGCTCGATATCTACGAGGAAGGCTACTACTCGCAAGAGGAAGCCGATGCTGTCGCCAAACTGATGTTGCATTGTGGTGCAGCACTCCAGATGGACTATACCAGTAGCGGTTCTGGAGCCAATATCTTCCTTGCCAAACTCACGAAGTATTTCGGTTATGACGCTGAGACCATGCAGGAAGTGGAGCGCGACAACTATTCTTTGGAGGACTGGATGAACCTATTGGATGCCGAGCTGCAAGCTAAGCGTCCTGTCATGTATAGCGGCAACAGTTCTACCGTTGGCCACCAGTTTGTTTGTGATGGTTCCGACGGCGATGGTCTTTATCACATCAACTGGGGTTGGGGTGGTTATCAAGACGGCTATTTTGACATTTCTCTCCTCAATCCTGACAAGGGAGGAGCTGGATCTGGCTCGGATGCCGACGGCTATACCAATGGATGCCGTGCGTTCATTGGACTTCAGCCTGGCGATGGCACGGTCACGGTAGAGCCGCTGCTCTTGGTCAGTGCCACGACCAACGCGGAACCTGGCGAGTACGAAAGGGAGAATGCTACCATTTATGGCCATACTGTGGAGGCACCCTTGGTCAAGGATGGCGATGCCATATTCACCTATGGAATACAGAACAATGGCGAATCAACCTCTCTGATGTATAGAATGGATATGTGGGGGTATCCTTCCAAAACTTATCAAAATAAGATGGAGACAACCGACTTGCTGGGCAATGGCGCAATTACCTATGTCTCGACGAGCGTCCTGCCGGAAGAGTTTGATGGCGACCGTAGCATTACCTGTATCTTCAATGCCTATGTTAACGACATGTATGACTATCTTCCTTCCTCAATGGACGAATGGAAACTCTATATCTTGGATCCAGACATGAAGGGCTATAGCTACCGTATGAATCCTGCCCAGCTCTTTGTCTATATGGCTGGCGATACGCCTTCTGCCATCCAGCAGGTAGGAGAATCGGAACTTAATCGTTTCTACGGCGACCAGGGCGAGTTGGTGGTCATTGCCAACCGCTCGGGAGTCGTTCCCGTTTTTGGACTCGATGGTCGCAAGGTGTGCGAGGTCAATGCAGTTGGCGGTAGCACGGTTCGCGTGCCCCTCAAGGCTGGCGTCTATATCGTCAAGGGCCGTAAAGTTGTCGTAAGATAGACGTAGATAATTAATAGGTGGGGTAGGCGTTGGTCGTTTACCCTTTTGCAGTCAAGGTGTCCCGAAGCAGAAGCTCATTGGTCGTGAGCATCCATCGGGACACCTTGATTTTTTCCTTTTTATAGTGTCTGCGCAGCGTCCCTCTGAATGAGGTGTCAGGTGGGGTAAAAAAGTAAGTTAAGTTCATGAGCCGATGAAGTTAACTTCGTAGGGCGATGAAGTTAACTTCGCAGGGCGATGAAGTTAACTTCGTGGGCCGATGAAGTCAATATGCTTTTTGGGGTGAAATGGAAGGGGCAATACCGCCTTTTGTCCTTGCGCATCCTGCAGATAAAATCTCCCTCAAGATAAAATGTGGTCTGTTGCGCCCTCGTTTGAACCTTTTTTATTAACTTTGTACCCTAAAACCAATATCGAGAGAAGCGGAGAGATGGAGAGTGCTTTCAGCGAAGTAATAGGCCAGCAGGACGTGATACGTCGTCTGGTGCAGACCGCACGCGAAAACCGTGTCCCCCAGGCGTTGCTGTTTTGTGGTGCGCCCGGTGTGGGCAAATTGGCCTTGGCGATGGGTTTTGCGGCCTATCTGCTTAGCGAAGGTACGCCGTCGCTGCCTGTCACCGCCCCCAATGCGCGGGCGATGTTGCGGTTGTGGGAGCACCCAGACCTCCATTTCACCTTCCCCACCATCAAGAAAGCTGGATCTTCGAGCGACTACAAGCCCGTCAGCGACGACTATGCGAAACCCTGGCATGAGCTGATCATGCGCAGCCCGTATTTCACCATTGAACAATGGCTTCGTCAAATGGGGGCAACGACCCAGCAGGGTATCATCACGGCCCGCGAGGGCGACGAGCTCTTGCGTAAGTTGTCACTCAAGTCGAGCCTTGGCGGCTATAAGGTGAGCATCATCTGGCTGCCCGAGCGTGCCCGAGCTGAGTTCTCCAATGGTATCCTCAAACTCCTTGAAGAGCCACCCCAGCATACCGTCTTTATGTTGGTAAGCGAAGAGCCCAACCTCTTGCTCGACACCATCCGTAGCCGTACACAGCGTATTGACGTGAAGGCCATCAACGAAGCCGAACTGGTACAGGCTCTTCGCGACCGAAGGGGTCTTGACGACGAGACCGCAAGGCAGACCGCCCATGTGGCGCAGGGCAGTTGGCTGCAGGCCATGCAGCTCCTTTCTCCCAACAATGAGAACACCGAGTTTTTCGAAATGTTTCAATCGCTCATGCGGTTGTGCTATATGCGGAGGATAGGCGACCTGAAGGCGTGGAGCCAACAGGCAGCAGAAATGGGACGCGAGAAGGAGAAGCGGATGCTCACCTACTTCATCGTGCAGGTGAGGGAGAACTTTATGTATAATTTTCATATTCCAGAGCTCTGCTACCAGTCGCGCGAAGAGGCTGCTTTCTCACGCAATTTCGCCCGTTATATCAATGAGCGCAATGTGATAGAGGTCAGCGAGTTGTTTGCTACGGCTATCCGTGACATCGGTCAGAATGCCAACGGGAAAATCGTCTTCTTCGATATGGCGTTGAAACTCATTGTACTCATCCTGAGATAATAAACGAATCAGAAAGCAATTATGGACTTTAAAAATATGAAATATGAGTTGTGGCGCGGCACCGACCGTGGCTTGTGCGGCCGTGGTTGTGGACGACAGGACCACCAGTTGAACACCTACGACTGGCTGGCTGACGTGCCGGGCAACAACGCAACGACCGACCTTGTGGAGGTGCAGTTCAAGAACACGCGCAAAGGTTATTACCACAACGTCAACAACCTTGACCTCAAGAAGGGCGACATCGTGGCCGTAGAGGCCAATCCGGGTCACGACATTGGTGTAGTGACACTCACAGGACAGCTTGTGCGGCTTCAAATCAAGAAGGCCAACATCAAGTCTCCCGAAGACATACGTCGTATCTACCGCATAGCCAAAGAGGCTGATATGGAGAAGTATGCCGCAGCGAAGGCACGTGAGCACGCCACCATGATCCAAAGTCGCGAGATAGCCAAGGGACTGGGGCTGAAGATGAAGATTGGCGACGTGGAATACCAAGGTGATGGTAACAAAGCCATCTTTTATTATATTGCTGATGAGCGTGTAGATTTTCGTCAGTTGATCAAGGACCTTGCAGCCGCTTTCCACGTTCGCATTGAGATGAAACAGATCGGTGCGCGTCAGGAAGCTGGCCGTATCGGTGGAACAGGACCTTGTGGACGCGAATTGTGTTGTGCCACATGGGTGAGAAACTTTTCCAGCGTCAGCACCAATGCCGCTCGTTTTCAAGGGGTCAGTCTCAATCCTACCAAACTGGCGGGTATGTGTGCCAAACTTAAATGCTGTCTCAACTATGAGGTCGATGACTACATGGAGGCTGCACGCCGACTGCCGAGCCGGGAGGTGTCACTCTTCACCCTGGATGCGGAATACTTCCTGGTGAAGACGGATATTCTTAGTGGCGAGTGTACCTATTCGACCGACCGTAAGAAGATGGCTAATGTGGAGACGATTTCGGCTCGTCGAGCACGTGAGATCATCGAACTCAACCGTCAGGGAGAGAAGCCATTGTCGCTTCTTGATGATGGTAGTGTGAAGCCAGAGGCCAAATCGGCCGACTTGCTGGCCGATGGCGACCTCAGTCGTTTTGATAAGTTTCAGAAAAAGAAGAAAAAGAAGAAGAAACCCAGCGCTGCCCAGCCACCTCGACAGGGAGACGCCACTCGTCGTCCGCACCCACAGGGCAAACCGCGTGGGGATAGACCATCGCGAGAGGGAGGTCAGCGTGGTGAGGGCAGGCAGCGTCCCATGGAAAGATCATCCCAACAGCCCCGTCGTTCCCATGAGAAGGCTGCTGAGACGGGCGAGACACAACAGCAACGTCCGCCGATGCCTCCTCGTCATGGAGAAGTGAAGGAAAACGCAGGTGGAAATGAAAGCAAATAGAACCTTTATGGCAGCCATTACCACACTGGTGATGGCTGTCACGTTATTGGCCAGTTGTCGTGATGCGCGCGTCTATGACCATTTTGAGCCAGTCAATGACGACGGGTGGGGACGAAATGACACCGTCCGCTTTGCCATTTCGCGCCAGAAGAGTTGTGAGGTGGATGTCAATCTGAGCCTTCGCGTCAACCATCGTTTTCCCTATCGCGACCTTAGTTTGATAGTCTGTTACGAGACTTACCCGTCTGGTAACGTGGATCCTGATACGGTCCAAATTCATGTCCTCAACGAGAAGGGACAGCCTATCGGCAGGATGGGTATCACATCGGCTTCTATTTCTGCTAAAGTCAAGGAACTGAATTTGCGTGATGGCGACTCTCTCTACGTCACCGTCCACCACAATATGCGACGCGACCAACTGACGGGTGTCTCGGATGTCGGTTTGCAGTTGGTGAAACATTAAGCTATAATCAAAATTGCAACATGAAGAAAATAAGAATAGTAAGCCTGTTGTCCTTGCTTTGCGCTTTTTTCTCCTGCCATGCACAGGACCGTGGGTTTGAGAGCGTCTCATCGGATGCTTTCGAGAAACTGATAGCTGATACCTCCGTAGTGCGCTTGGATGTTCGTACGGCAGAGGAGTTTGAGGCGGGCCATATCGAAAACGCGATCAACATCGATGTACTCAAAGATGACTTCGAGGCGAATGCCCTCTCCATACTTCCGGTGGGCAAGGTGTTGGCGGTCTATTGTCGTAGCGGGCGACGAAGTAAGAAAGCTGCTCACATCCTTGTCAAGAGAGGCTATAAAGTCATAGAACTCGACCAGGGTTACAATGGATGGGTCGAATCGGGCAAGAAGGTGTTAAAATAGCAATAGAGGTATTGATGAATAATCTGATGTTTCATCAATACCTCTATTTTCGTTAAGCCGGAGGTGTCTGTTCTTTCTGGCGGTGCCTCAACTTCGGATGAGATTTCTGCCTGCATCAATGCGCAGGAAGATGAAAAGAAGAATGGTGAATCCCCAAAGCGACGAACCACCGTAGCTGAAGAAGGGTAGGGGGATGCCGATGACAGGGGTCAGTCCGAGCACCATGCCGACGTTGATGAACACATGGAAGAGGAAGACACTGGCCACGCAATAGCCATAGACACGTCCGAACTTGAATGGTTGTCGTTCCGCAATCTTCATTAGCCGGGTGATGAGGGCGAGGAAAAGCAGAAGGACGGCAGCCGAACCGAGGAATCCCTCTTCTTCGCCGACCGTACAGAAGATGAAGTCGGTGTCCTGCTCGGGAACAAATTTCAGCTTTGTCTGTGTACCGTTGAGGAAACCTTTGCCTTGCAATCCGCCCGATCCGATGGCTATCTCGCTCTGATGAACGTTGTAGCCTGCTCCTGCCAGGTCGTCATCCAGTCCAAGCAGTACGTTGATGCGCACGCGCTGGTGGGGCTGCATCACGTCGTTGAGCACGTAGTCGGCGGAGTAGAAGAAGGCGATGGATCCTAAGGCAAACAACGCAGCGTAGAGGTAGGTGATGAAGCGGGTGCGCAGGGCGTTGTAAATCAAGTAGCCGATGAGCAGTGCGGAGAGGATGAGTTGTACCCAAACGATGTCGAAGGGGATAACAAACTCTGAGAAGAGAAAAGCCAACACCGTCACGCCAAGACACAAGCCCAGCAGGCGCAGCGCGTGGGGACGGTCGCCATTGTACGCATAGACCATTCCGGAGGAGAACAGTTGGACGAGCAGGAGCACGGAAAACTTACCCACCGAGGTGGGCGTGTCGAAAAGCATAGACTGCTCAAATTTGATACCAATGACGAAGTAAATGATCATTGCCACGCCCGTAAAGAGGAAGCCGCCGGGCATTCCTTCGCGGTAGAGCATCAGGAAGAAGGACAGATAGACGAGCGCCGAACCCGTCTCTCGTTGTCCTACGATGCAGATCATAGGCACGAGGATGATGCCGCAGGCCGCAGCAAAATGCTTGAGGTTGTGGATGTCAAAACCATAGGTGCTCATGAGTTTGGATATGGCGAGCGCAGTGGCAAACTTGGCAAACTCGGCAGGCTGCAATCGTAGGCTTCCCAGAACGAGCCACGATCGGGAGCCTTTGATCTCGTGTGGATTGAATATCGTCGCAAAAAGCAAGAGGACAAGTAGTCCGAAGATGACATAGGCAAACGTGTCAAAGTAGCGGTCGTCAAGCATCAGTATGACAAATCCCAAACAGATGCTCGTGCCTATCCAAACGATCTGCATGCCCGAGCGCGTGGAGAGCGAGAAAATTTCGGTGTCGCCGTAAGTATAGCTCGCACCACAGACGCTTACCCATCCGAAGGCGAGCAGGGCAAGGTATATGCCAATCGTCCACCAGTCGAGCGACTGGAGGATACCTTTCTGATTGTCCGACTTTTCCATTCCCATGATAATCTATCTATTCCTTCTTGCTTTCCTTGTCGTTTTCCTTGCGCGACGGCTTATGGTCTTTGTCATCGTCGCGCCGTCGTTCCTCGCTCTGTGGCTTTATCTCGTTCTCCACCCTGATGGCGGGGTCGTTTTGCGGTTGTTCCTTTTTGCTGTCTTGCTGCTTTCTTTCCTTGTCTTCCTCCAGTTTCTTTCTCTGCTTGTCGCGTTCGACCTTCAGCGAGTCTTTGATGGCGTTGATGCGCTTCAGCGAGTCGAGACGCAGTGAGTCGGCACGGCTCATAGGTGATTTGAAGGGGTAGGAAATGTGGCGGCTTTGTATCACGGCAGCCTTCTTCGCGTCCGCCTCCGTCAGTTTGCCGTTGATATACTGTTCCATCATCAGCGATCCGATGGGCACACCATAGACGGCACCCCAGCCACCGTTTTCCACATAGACGGCAATGGCGATCTTCGGCGTATCGACCGGTGCGAAGCCCATAAACACGGAGTGGTCCTTTCCGCGGTTCTGGGCCGTACCCGTTTTTCCTGCTATCGTATAACCGGGATGCACAGCATGGGCACACGTACCACGAATACCAGAAGAGACCATGCCCTTGACCACCTCCTCGTAGGCTTGATGGCTGCCCTTTGTTTGGTGGCGTTCAAGGTATTTGGGGTCGATGCGTCCTCCCTTGATATGGCGTACCACATGTGGCGTGATATAGTAGCCGCGGTTGGCTATCGTCGCACCCAGGTTGGCAATTTGCAGTGGTGTGGCATTGACCTCTCCCTGTCCGATAGAGATGGAGATGACCGAGAGCGGATTCCAACGGCCAAAGGCGTTGTCATAAAACTGTGCGTTGGGAATCATTCCGCGGCGCTCGCCAGGCAGATCGATGCCCAGTTTGTAGCCGAAGCCCTGCGAGACCATGTAGTCGCGCCACTCGTTCATCGCGTCGTCGAGAGTCGGATACTTTTTCCTATTGGACAACATATAGTACAATCCCCAGCAGAAGTAGCTATTGCACGACGTGCTGATGGCCGGGATGAGCGAGATAGGAGCCGCGTGGGAGTGGCAACCGACGTGGAGTCCCTTGAAGGAGAATCCGTGGGCGCAGGGATAGCGAGTGGAGTCGCTGACGATACCCTCTGTATAGAAGGTCACGGCCTGTGTCGTCTTGAATGTACTTCCCGGTGGATATTGTCCGCCGATGGCTCTGTTGATGAGCGGTTTGGCAGGGTCGAGCGTCAGTTGTGCCTGATTCTTTCCACGCAGTTTGCCGATCATGGTCCTGGGATCGAAAGTCGGCGATGACACCATCGCCAGTATCTGCCCCGTCTTGGGCTCTATCGCTACGATGGCACCGAGTTTTCCCTCCATCAGACGCTCTCCGAGCTTCTGCAGTTCCGCGTCCAGTCCAAGCTGGATATCCTTGCCAGGCAGTGGCTTTTGGTCAAATTGTCCGTTCTTGTAGCGTCCTTTGATACGCCCGCGGGCATCGCGGAGCAGGATTTGCACGCCCTTACGACCGCGCAGATCCTTCTCATATTGCCGCTCTATGCCTTGCTTGCCGATGTAGTCACCCGGCTGATAGTAGTCGTCCTCCTCAATGTCGCCCTGTGAGACCTCTGCCACATCGCCCAGCAGATGGGCTGCCAGCGGCTCTTTATATTGCCGGATGCTGCGACGCTGGATGTAAAAGCCAGGGAAGCGGAAGATCTTCTCTTGGAATGCGCTGAACTCCTTGTCTGGCAATTGACCCATGAACAACTGTTGGGTGAATCGTGAGTAGCCAGGGTTTTTCGACCGATCCTTGATTTCTGCCATACGTTTCTTGAAAAACTCCTTTGTGATGCCCAGGGCATTGCAGAAGTCCATGGTATCCAGTCGACCTGCCTCCTCATTCATGACCACCATGATGTCGTAGGCCGGTTGGTTGTAGACCAGTAGTTTGCCGTTTCGGTCAGTGATGGTGCCGCGCGAGGGAAACTCTATCTTCTTCAGAAACGCGTTGGAGTCGGCGCTCTTGCGGTAGTCGTCGCTGGCTATCTGCAGCGAGAACAACCGGATAATATAGACTACAATGATGAGCGAGGCGATGGCGCTAAGCACATAGCGCCTCTTCTCCAAGTCAAAATTCTTCATTAGCGGCCCCTCACGTTATCAATGACAAAAACAAGGAGGAATGTCAGCAGCGTGCTTCCACCCACATTCAGTAACCATTGGATGGGGTCGAAGAAGCTAAACTGCTCCAACGAGAAAAAGACGACGCAGAAAAGCAGGATGCTGAAGAAGCTATACCATGTGTATTTGCTCACGCCCAAAGTGGCAATGGATGGCTTCAGGTCTTCGGCCGCTTCGCGGGGAATGAACGAGGCCAGCAGATAGGGCTGCACGAAGGAGAGCAGGGTGAGCGAGGCGACCGTGACGCCCGGCGTATTGGAGAACGTGTCGAGCAGCAATCCCATGCAGAATCCCCACAGCAGCAGTCCCCAGCGTGGATAGTGGCGACGGATGCTGATGATGAAATAGACATAGAGTAGCGGTGTGGCACAACTGAAGAGGTGGATATGGTTGAGCACCAGCACTTGTGCGAGGCACAGGATGACGAAGAGCGCGCCTCTTCGAAGCAAGTCAACATTCATCTTTTCTTCTTTCTCCTTATTATATATTATTGCCCTAAAGCATGGAAACACGTTTGCAGCCTTGATTGCAGAACCGGCCAAGTCTGCTGAAACGCCGGTAGATGTTCTCGGCAAAAGATAGTATGCCGTACGTTTAGTTCTCCGATGGCGACTTGATGGAGTCTTTGGCAGCCTCCATGATCTGTTTCCGCTCGGCGAGTTGTGGAGCGTCGATGACGCAGACGTCTCGTAGGTTGGCAAAGTCGGTGGACAATACGACCTGGACGCGGTAGGAAAGTCCGTCCTCAGAGTTGAACACCTTCTTCACCTTGCCGACCAACAAGCCTTCGGGGAACACGGCCGAATAGCCGCTTGTCACTACCCGGTCGCCAATCTTGAAGCGGGCGTGGCGGGGCACATCGTCCAGATAGGCGATGTTGGGCGCGTCGCCTGACCAGTGGAGATATCCGAAGTAGTCGCGACCATCAATGGAGCAACTGATATTCGACTTGTTGTTGAGCACAGGTATCACTACGGAGTAGTGGGTATTGACCAGATAGACGATGCCTACGACACCGTTGCCACAAGCCACACCCATGTCTTTCTTCACACCGTCAGCACTTCCCCGGTCGATGGTCATCAAGTTTTCGGGGCGATCCAGCGAGTTCGCCACCACCTTGGCTTGAATCAAATGGTACTTGTTGAGCAGTCTGAACTGCCCACGCTTCAGGTAAGTGGAGTCCTTGGTCTGGTCATATAGCTGGTTGGAGAGCGCTTTCAATTGCTGCTCCAATTCCAGATTGCGCTTCGTCAGCAACTCGTTGTTCTCGCGTAGGCTGAAGAACGACAGGAGCTTGGCCTCCTGCTCATAGACGATACCTGCGACATAGTTGGCCGACGTGAACCACACGCTGGCCTGATAGCTGTTGAAACGAAACAACAAAACTCCACTGATAATCTCCAGGATGATGAAGAGAAACCAGTGGACATTGCGCGACAAAAACTCCGTAAGATTGTGCATCGGCGCTTTTTACATGAGAAATATTGAATAGTCTGAGGTCAGACCATCCAATACTTCTTCGTTTTGTGATATAAATCCAATCGCCTCTTATCTCATCAAGAATGAGAAGCGGTCAACGTTCTTCAGAGCGATACCCGCACCCGTGGCTACGCTATGGAGCGGATCCTCGGCGATGTGGAAGGGAATGTTGATCTTGTCGGTGAGTCGCTTGTCGAGACCACGAAGCAGCGCTCCGCCACCAGTGAGCCAGATGCCGTTTTTCACGATGTCTGCATAGAGCTCGGGCGGCGTGTTCTCCAAGGCAGAGAGCACGGCATTCTCGATCTTTGCCACCGTCTTGTCGAGGCAGTGGGCTATCTCCTGATAGCAAACCGGCACCTCCATAGGCAACGCTGTGATGCGGTTTGGACCATGGATGACATAGTCCTCAGGTGCATCCTCGCCCAGGTCTGTCAGCGCGGAGCCAACATGCACTTTGATGCGCTCTGCCATACGCTCGCTGACCTTGACGTTATGCTGACGGCTCATATACTCCTGGATGTCTGCCGTGAGGTCGTCGCCAGCCACGCGGATGGAGTTGTTGCTCACAATGCCACCCAGCGAGATGACAGCAATCTCCGTGCTTCCGCCACCAATATCGACGATCATGTTGCCCTCAGGAGCCTCCACGTCAATACCAATGCCCAGTGCGGCAGCCATCGGCTCGAATATCAGATAGACGTCGCGTCCGTCGGCATGCTCTGCAGAGTCGCGAACCGCGCGGAGCTCCACCTCGGTGCTGCCCGAAGGCACACCAATCACCATGCGCAGCGACGGCGAGAAGATACGGCTGCCCGTGTGGACCATCTTGATAAGGCCACGGATCATCTGCTCGCAAGCCGTGAAGTCGGCGATCACGCCATCGCGGAGCGGGCGGATCGTGCGGATGTTGGCATGCTCCTTCTCGTACATCATCTTCGCCTCGCCACCGACGGCAATCATCTTGCCGCTCCGTCGGTCCAGGGCCACAACGGAAGGCTCGTCCACCACGATCTTGTCATCGCTGATAATGATGGTGTTGGCCGTTCCCAGGTCCATTGCTATCTCTTGGATAAATGAAAAGAGTTTCATTCCTTCTTTCTTCTTGACTTTTTGTTGTTATTGTGTAATGTGCCCGGCAAAAAGCATTATTTGGCAAACCACTCGTGGATGGCCGTGTCGTAATGGCTGCTTACGGCAAATGCTCTTTCGGCAAACTTCTTGCGCTCTTCCAACTCTGTCTGTGCACCCTTGGCTGCCAGGATGTCGCCCAGCATGGCGTATTCGCCCTTGCTCGGCACGATGACAACGTCCTTGAAGTTCTTGGCTCCGGCGCGGATGAGCGAGATGCCGCCGATGTCGATCTTCTCAATGATCTCCTCTGCGCTTGCCCCACTTGCCACGGTCTGCTCAAACGGATAGAGATCGACGATCACCAAGTCGATGGGCACGATGTCATACTGCTTCATCTGCTCGCGGTCCCCCTCGTTGTCGCGGCGTGCGAGAATGCCTCCGAACACCTTCGGGTGCAAAGTCTTGACTCGTCCGCCAAGGATGGAAGGATAGGAGGTCACGTCCTCCACTTTCTGACACTCGTAGCCCAGCGACTCAATGAACTTCTGGGTACCGCCAGTGCTAAGGAATTTCACACCATTTTCGTTCAGTTTCTTCAGGAGATCCTCAAGGCCATCTTTGTGGAAGACCGAGATCAGCGCAGTCTTGATTTGCTTTGTGCCTGCCATTTGTCTTGCTTTTTATAATAATAAGTGTGCAAATTTACAAAATCTTCGGCAACTACAGGGCCGGTGAGTCCTAAAAATATTAAAACGAAGCCATTTTATTGCCTTTGGTCAACGGTAGCGGGAAGTAAAGCCGTACCTTTGCAATATGAACTTTACTAACACGCTGCTCACATGGTATGCTTCCCATGGCCGCTCCTTGCCCTGGCGCGAGGCGGGAACGCCCTATGCCGTCTGGCTCAGCGAGATCATCTTGCAGCAGACGCGGGTGGTGCAGGGAGAAGCCTACTGGCGCCGCTTTTTGGAGAAATGGCCCACGGTAGATCTGCTTGCTGCTGCCTCCGAGGACGAGGTGCTGCGGATGTGGCAGGGACTCGGCTACTATTCGAGGGCACGCAATCTCCATGCCGCTGCACGGCAGATAGCCGCCTTGGGACATTTTCCAGACACCTATGAGGCCATCCGTGGTCTGAAAGGGGTTGGCGACTACACTGCTGCCGCTATCGCCTCCTTTGCCTTTGGCTTTCCTTACGCTGCCGTCGATGGTAACGCTTACCGTGTGATGAGTCGTTACTTTGGCATCGACACCCCTATCAATGACGCCAAAGGCAAGCGGACTTTTGCCGAACTGGCGCAGTCGCTGCTTCCCAAGGGGCGGGCTGCGGATTTCAACCAGGCGATGATGGATTTTGGCGCAACGCAGTGTGTGCCGCAGTCGCCTTGTTGCGAGGTGTGCCCGATGGCTGAAACCTGTGAAGCGTTGCGAACAGGGCGTGTGGGGGAATTGCCCGTCAAACGAAAGACCGTGAGCGTCAAAGAGCGCAAGCTGATCTATCTGTATCTCCGTTGCGACGGACGGACGGCTATCCATCAGCGAGGGGCTGGTGACATCTGGCAGGGTCTGTGGGAGCCAGTGCTCCTGGATGCTTCGCAGGTGCGACCCGTCTATGAACTTCGGGCGCAGCGCGTGAAGCATGTTCTCACCCATCGTGTGCTCTATGCTGACCTCTATTTCTATCACCCCGCCGTTCCTCCAGCGCTTCCCGAAGGCTATCGCTGGGTGGATGAGGCCGATTTGGATCAGTATGCGTTGCCGCGGTTGGTAGAAAAGTTGATAGCCATGCTTTGACCAGCATGGCTATCAGCCGATATGTTAGGGCCTTTTTGAAGTGGTGTCCTTCTGTCGCTATCCCTCTGCTTCAAGCTCTTTGACAAACTCGTTTCGGAAGATGCGGAAGAGTTTCACGATCTCTTCGCGAGCGGACTCTTCCAGTTCCCAAATGTTGATCTCGCCAGAGCGGTGCTTGGCGATATGGCGCACGCAGCGCGCTATCTTCCGCTTGTTGTTGCGTGCCTGAAGCTGATCGACCTCGATTCGTCCTCCGTTCTTGTAAGAGAGGGCGGAGAGCCGGCGCATGAATGCGCAGAAATTGTCATATACCAATGCCAGCCGCATCATCTCCTGTGGGTCGCCACCCACCTTGTCAACCTCCAGTAGTGGGCCGATGTGGTCGAAGTCCCATTCTTTCTCATCCATCCAGAACCATTGGAAGCAGAGGCGCTCTTCCATGCCGAGCAATTCGTGCTCCAATCTTTCGCGCCCGTTGTCCTCCGTTTGCCGATAGGCGTGGAAAGCATGGGCTACGAGGGCAGAGGGGGTGCATTCGGGCAGGTCTTCCTCCGCAGTCAACTGACTCTTGACAGCGATGTGCCATCGGTGCTCCTTGTACTTCACGAGGGCTTCGTCGCCTTGCATCATCAGTTCTGTGAGTGATCCCTTGGCGGGTATTGTGCCCACGACGGCCAGTCCGTTCTTGTGGTCGCGCAGCGTCAGCGTGTCGTCCTCCTGCCAGATGCAGAGCAGGATGTGCAGGCCACCATTGATGGCAATGGTGAAGCGGTCGTCGTTGGGGGTGCCGACAAACTGATACTGATACTCTTTCGCCGTGGCGGGATCGACGACCAGTTCGCCCTGGTGAGGACGATCGTCGGCATCGAGCAGCTGGAAACCCTTGACGGGAATGCGAAGGTGGAGTACAAAGGGCGTGCCGTCGTAGGGCGTCAATTTCAGGGAGACCGTCTTGCCACCCTCAAACAAGCTCTTGCGGAAGCGCAAACCACCCCCCGTATCTTCTCCTTGTGCCGACGTGATGTCGCCTTCGATCCAGTGGAAACTGAACGTCACGCTCTCCTCGTCCTCCTCTTCTAGGTGGATGAAGTCTTCGGGGGCTACGCCAAGGTAGAGGGTGGGAAAGGGACGGATGTTGTCGTCGTCCAGCAGGGTCACGTCAATGGGGCCCAGCATCGGGTCGTCCTCCCACTCGTCTGTGCCACGTTGTGAGAAGACGGCGAAGGTGAGGCGCGAAGCCTCTCGTGTGCCGTCGGGACGGCAAAGCCAAAAGGCCGTCTCCTTGGGTACGAAGATGGGTTCTACGATATAGGAAGAGTAGCAGGAGTTGCCCAACTCCAGCTCTGTCCATGGTGTTTTCATACCGTTGTTGTCCTGTTCAATCATGTTTGGAAAACTGATTAGCCGTTTTTATTTTTGTGCGAAAAGGAGTGCAAAGGTACAAAAAAAACCTTGTATAAAGGTCTGGTTGAGGAAAATATTCCCTTTTTGTTCGTGAGGAATCGTATTGCCAAGGTGTCTTGGCGATACGGCTTGTCAAAGAATGAGTTATCCGCCTGTGTTTCCTCCAAACAATCCGCGGAAAAACTTGACCCAGTGGTTTTCCTCTGTGTCCTTGGCTTTTGCTTTGCGCGTAGCGGGTTGGGAGGAAGTGGGCTTTGCCCCATTGGCTGCTTTCTTTGCCTTCTGAGGAGTGATGGAGGGTTTTACTTTCCTTTGTACCTGCCGTGGCTGGTCGTCCGCTTTCCGCCATTGGGGAATGAACTCATACCCCACGCCCACCATGCCATACTCTATCGGTTGTAGCTTCAGGGTTTCTTCTTTCTCCTTATTATAATAGGGAAGGGGAAGATCCTCATCCACCACTTCCAGTTTCATATAGGCCACTCCGGCAGACAGAAAGCCCAGTTCTCGTGCTGCGGCATAGGAGAGGTCGATCACCCTGCCCCGTACATAGGGACCACGGTCGGTCACGCGGACGACGACCTGGTTGCCGTTTTTCGGATTGGTCACGAGGATTCGTGTGCCAAACGGGAGTGTGCGGTGTGCGCAGGTCATGCTATCGGGATGGTAATACTCGCCGTTGCTCATTCGTCTTCCGTACAGTTTGCCACTGTAGTATGTAGCCTTTCCGTCTTTTATTTTTTGCGCAAAGATGTTTTGTGTGCACAATGTCAGTAGGATGGATATTATGATGACAAAAAGCACTTTGCCCTTGTGATTCTGTTTCATGGTGCAAATGTACATACTTTCTTTTAAAACACCATATTTTTCAACACTCTTTAAGAAGATGTCGTGCTCATATACCGAAGCTAAATGTGGAAAAGACAGAGAGTTAGCTAGGGGATCCAAAGAAGTGCCCCGACTCCATGAGCCGGGGCATTGTAGTAGGAATTCGCCTAGTGTTTAGCCGTGAGGGGAGGTTAGCGTGCGTCGAAGAGCAGCATACTGGTTTGGGCGAGCAAGGCTATCGGCACGTTGGTTTCTACCGTTAAGGTTTCGCCGGCCTTCTTGGGCATGGTCATCAGTGCGAAAGGAGCGATGGGCTTCTGGTCCTTATCGACCAAGATCATTCTGAAACTGTTGCCCAGAGGCTTCGTGGGGGTCAATGTCACCTTGATTTTTACCTTTGAACGATGGCTAAAATCTACAATTTCGGCCTTCGTCTTGGTGTTGTCAAATGATTGGGTGTCAGAAGCCACTTTCAGCGACTTGCCGATGAGCTTCTTTTCCTCTTCTTGAGAGACCTGATCGTAGTGTTGGTCCATCTTGGAGAAGGCGGAGTCGATGTCAGTTCGGAAGCCCTTGAAAAGCTCCCACTTTTCCTCGTCGCTCTTGTCCTTCACTTTTTCTTCCATCTCTTTGTAAGTGTCGGAGATCTTGTCGTCGATGGCTTTCCTGGCAAACTGCCTGCAATTGTCGATGTAGAGCAACTTGCCAACCATCTCGTTGTCCACTTTCTCCACGCTGTCCTCAGCCATAGCGATAGCATCTTGGGCCCATTTGTCGGGGTTGTTGTCGTTGTCCTGGCTGCAAGAGGCCAGCAAACCAAAGGACATTACTGCCAAGAAGGCGAGAACGTTTGTCTTTCCAAATTTTTTCATCATAGCTATTTTATTGATTAGTTATTGGTGATTTTTGCTTCGTTGCCGTTCATGTTTTGCAAATGTAGTCAAAAAAATACAGATAGACAACAAAAAAGGGTAGAAATCTCTTTTTTCGTGTTTTAGGCGTATAATAAATGTGCCGCCAGAATCCTAATTGGGATCTGGCGGCACGGTAAAGCTATACAATATTAACTGAAAAGTCTTGTTCAAACTCTCCCCTTGCGGTGGTAGTTCGATCTACTTCTTTCGTTTGGGCAGGAATCCTGTGGTGTTGGCGACATAGACGCCCATGAGAATCAAGGCGCAGCCGACGTATGCCATTACCGTCATGGGCTCGCTCAGGAACATTGCTGCGATGACCACCGTGAAGAGCGGGCTGAGGTAGTTGTAGTTGGAGGCAGTGATGGCACCGAGCCTGTCAACGATGACGCTGTAGAGGAAGAAGCAGCAGCACGACGCGATGAGGCCGAGGAAGAGCAAGTTGCCCAGCACCTCTATGTGGAGCAGGTTGCCCAAAGGGAATTTCCAAGGCCAGAAATAGAACAAGGGGAATGCGGTCAAGAGACCGTAGCCGAAGACCTTGCGCGTGATAGTGGCTGCGTCGTATTTCGCAGAAAGGGGCTTCAAGAGGAAGGAATAGAGACCGAAAGAGGCGGATGAAAGCACCGCTATGAGGTCTCCCGCAGGATTGAAGTGCAACTCGCCCTGACCATTGAATATGACAATGGCTACACCGGCAACTGCCGTGAGTGTGCCTATGGCAAAGTTGGAGGTCATCCGCGTGCCTTTTATGAAGAGGATGCTGAAGAGCATCGTGAAGATGGGCGATGCGCTCACGATGAAGCTGACGTTGTTGACGTTGGTCATGGAGATGGCCACATTCTCGCTGACGAAATAGAGTGAGGCACCTGTGATACCCAGCACCACCATCATCAGCTCGTCACGCCATGTGTCGGCCTTGATGCGCTTGTGGGCTATCAGCAGCATGGCTAGATAAGCGAGGATGTAGCGAGCGTAAAAAATCTCCAAAGCCGACATGCCGGCGTGGACAAGCACCTTTGTATTGACGAGAGTACCTCCCCAAATCGCTACCACGAAGAGTGCCAGCAGGTGAAATGTGAGAGTTTTGTTACTTTTCATTTATATCGGTTTAGTTATGGATTTTGCTTTATTATGTGCCAAAAGCGATTGCAAAGGTAGTGTATTTTGGGCAAACTACAAATGAAAAGCAAATAAATTTTCTAATAAAATACGCTTTTAGGGCCAAAAGAGGGTGTCAAGCCTCGTGTTGTCGGGGGAGTTGACACCCTTTTTGAGTTTCAACGAGAAACTGTTGTTGATTCAAAATGAGACGGTTAGGTGTACCGTCTGGCTATTTCTCTCCTGTTAGTTGGGCGATAGTGGCGCGTACCCGCTCCTCCGTCGTGTAGAGCAAGGTGTCTTCGTCGGCGTTGGGGTCTCCCATGAAAACCTCGGGATTGCTGTATTCCATTTTGCTTTTCATCGGCTCGCGGGCAGAGAAGTGATATTCCTTGATGTCCGTCTGTTCGTAGAGGCTGCGTATGTTCTGCTCGTTCACGCCACAACCCGCCAAGAGGATGATGCGCCCTGCGGCTTGCTGGTGGAGCTTTTGCAGTAGGGAAGCGCCTTCGATGGCCTTTGGTTGCTGGCCAGAGGTGAGGATGCGGTCGAAGCCTAAGTCGATCAGTTGCTCCAAAGCCTCGAAGGGATCGCGGCAGCGATCGAAGGCCCGATGGAATGTCAGGGACATCCCCTTTGCTTTCTCGACCAGACGGCGGTTGGCCTCCATGTCGATAGTCCCGTCTTCGTGCAAGCATCCGATCACTACGCCGTCGGCTCCCAGTTGGCGCGCCACCTCTATGTCGGCCTCCATGCGCTCCAGTTCCAATGGTGTGTAGAGAAAGTCGCCACCGCGCGGACGGATGATGACGTGCAGGCGTGTCGTCGTCAGCACCCGACGTGCCACCATGATCTCGCCATACGACGGCGTTGTGCCACCTTCGGGTATTCCCGCGCACAGTTCCACACGGTCCGCGCCTCCAGCCTGGGCAGCCAGACAACTCTCTACGCCATTGGCGCAAACCTCAAACCGAAATAAATTTCTCTCCATGTCTTTGTATTGTTTTTCGTGCAAAAGTACGGCGATTTCGCCCTTTCTCCAAATAAAAGTCGTATTTTTGCATCCTCAAAGCGGATGACCGCTGCCAAAACTTCGAATTCAAACAAAACAAAGATAGAATGGGAAAGATTATTTTGACGGGCGACCGCCCCACTGGCAAGCTCCATTTGGGACACTATGTCGGTAGTTTGCGTCGTCGCGTGGAACTTCAGAATGCGGGCGACTATGACCGTATGTTCGTCTTCATGGCCGACGTGCAGGCTTTGACAGACAATGCCGACAACCCAGAGAAGATTCGTCAGAACATCATCGAGGTCGCACTGGACTACCTCTCTGCTGGTCTCGATCCGGAGAAGTGTACGCTCTATATCCAGAGCTGCATCCCCGAACTGGCGGAGCTGACTACCTATCTGATGAATCTTATCAGCGTCTCGCGCGTGCAGCGCAACCCGACGGTGAAGACTGAGATCAAGATGCGCAATTTCGAGGCCAATATTCCCCTTGGCTTCTTCTGCTACCCCGTGTCGCAAGCTGCCGATATCGTGGCTTTCAAGACCACTGTCGTGCCTGCCGGCGAGGACCAGGAGCCGATGCTTGAGGTGACACGCGAGTTGGTCCGTCGCTTCAACCAGATCTATGCCCCCGTCTTTCCCGAGCCAGAGATCATGTTGCCCGAGAACCAGACGGCACGCCGTCTGCCTGGCACGGATGGCAAGGAGAAGATGAGCAAGAGCCTTGGCAACTGCATCTATCTCTCCGACGACAAGGATACGGTGTGGAAGAAGGTGAAGACCATGTACACCGACCCGACCCACTTGAATGTCAGCGATCCAGGCCATGTGGAGGGAAATGCCGTCTTTACCTATCTTGATGCTTTCTCCACCGACGATGACTTCGCGGAATTCTGGCCCGAGTTCAGCTGCCTCGACGAGTTGAAGGCAGCCTATACGGCAGGTGGCATTGGCGACATGAAGTGTAAGAAGATGCTCAACAAGGTGCTGGAGCGCATGCTGGAGCCGATCCGCAAGCGCCGTCATGAGTTTGAGCAGGACATCCCGGAGATCTATAACATCCTTCGTAAGGGATCTGATGCTGCCCGCGAGGTGGCTGCCAAGACGATGGATGAGGTGCGCGAGGCCATGCGCATCAACTACTTTGATGACGCCGCGCTCATTCAGGAGCAGGCCGAGCGCTTCGCTCAGAAATAGTATTAGCTACACCGATATCAACTACAAGGCGTTGCTCGCGCGTTCCTTATATATGGAATAGGATGCGCGGGCAACGCCTTGCTTTAGTTAATGTATCTTCCTTTTTGGGGGAAGCGTATGTTGTAGGGATGGTCTTGTCAGAAATGCTCGCCGATTCTGCGCAGCGCCTCTTCGAGGAGAGATCGGGGACAGGCAAGGTTGATGCGAAGGTAGCCATCGCCCGAAATGCTGCCATAGAGCGTGCCACTATTGACCTTGACGTGCGCCCGCTCCATGATCTTCTGTGCCAGGGAGTCTGCGCTCAATCCCGTTTGGCTGATGTCCACCCATGCGAGATAGGTGCCCTCGTTGTGCATCACCTGCCATTTTGGCAAGTGCTCACGGCAGAACGACCGCAGCACTTCGAAGTTGGCGTGGAGGTAGAGGTTCAACGCGTCGATCCAGTCTTCGCTTTCGTTGTAGGCGGCCTGAATGGCAACAGGTGCAAAGGGATTGACGTCGCAAATCTCGAAGATATTGACGACTCGTTCGATCCGTCTCCGCCACTTTGCATTCTTTGTAACTATATTGGCCATTTGCAGTCCTGCGATGTTGAAGCTCTTCGACGGCGAGGTCAGGGTGATGCTGTTGTCGAGACATGCATCGCTTACGCTGGCAAACGGCGTGTAGGAGTAGCCGGGCATGACCAGTTCGTTGTGGATTTCGTCACTCACTACCACGACGTGGTGGCGTAGGCAGATCTCGTTCATCCGCTCCAGTTCCTCGCGCGTCCACACCCTGCCCGTCGGATTCTGTGGGTTGCAGAGCAGGAAGACAGTGGTCTTTTCGTCGGCACACTTGCGCTCGAAGTCGTCGAAGTCCATCTTGAAACGGTCGCCCTCGCGTAGAAGGCGGGTCTCCAGGATCTCGCATCCCTGATTGCGTATGCTGGAGAAGAAGCAGTTGTAGGCCGGCGTCTGGACAAGCACTTTCTCGCCGGGAAGCGTCAAGGCCTTGATGGTGGCCGATGCAGCAGGCACCACGCCCGTCGTGTAAAGGATCCAGTCGCGCTCGATCGTCCATCCGTGGCGACGTTTGAACCACTGGATGACCGACTCGTAGTAGCTGTCTGGTACGAGCGTATAACCGAAGATAGGGTGTGCGGCCCGATCCTTGATGGCCTTTTGGATGGCAGGGGCGACGGCAAAGTCCATGTCTGCCACCCACATCGGTATTACGTCGTCCGCAGGCATTGCGTCCCATTTGACGCAGCCTGTACCGCGCCGTTTCATGGGTTGGTCGAAGAAGGTCTGCTCTATCATCGGTTGGGCTCGAAAGTTAATGAGTTGCCGTCGTCCGAAGTGCTGGCGACGTGTCCTTTGGCAAACTGATCCATCGTCAAGCGACCAATGTTGTCGGCCTGGATTCTGCCGCTGATGGGATTCTTCACCTCCGTGATCGTTCCCTTGATGCGTGCCTCCACATTCGTGCAGTCTTCGAAAGCACGGTCGCAGGCTGCGTCGAAGGTGCAGTCTTCCAATACGATGCCCTCGCTATAGCACAGAGGTTGCTCGCCGCTGATATGGCAGCGCACGAGTCGGATGTTCTTGCTGTGCCAGGCGAGATACTCGCCATGGAGCTCGGAATCGTAGATGACGACGTTGTCGCACTCCCAAAAACTGTCCTTGGTAGTAATCTTCGCATGGTGAATCTCCACGTTCTGACAGTATTGGAACACATATTTCGCGTCGCTTACCAGTCCATCCACATAGATGTTCTTTGAGAACATGAACGGGTAGGTACCTTGGTGCAGTTCCAAATTCTTGATCTTCAGGCCGTCGATGCGCCAAAACGTCTCGTCGGCATCGGTTATCTTGACATTCTCCAGCGTCACGTTCTTCATCTCGCGGAAAAACTTCGGGCCGTCGATGACACAGTCTCTCATCACCATGTCGTCGCTATACCAGATGGCTGATCGTGATCCAGGGGCAAAATAGCAATTCGTGATGAGGCTTCCATCCACATGCCACCACGGATACTTGCCGTAGAACTTGGAGTTGTGGCACTCCACCTGCTTGCAACACTTGATGCCTGACTCGCCATCGACTATCTCTATGTCCTCCAGGCGCACGTCGTGGACACCGAAGAGCGGACGCTCGCCGCCAAACTTCTGGTTCTTTATCGTTTCCATAGGTCTTTTGTTGTTTTCTCTTTTTCTTGTTTTGGTTGGGGGAAAACTCCTGCCGCAGACCTCCCATCTCGTGGAAAGGCGCAGCCAGGGCCTTATCGGTTGCAAAAGTACAAAATTCGTGCCAATCAGGCAAAGCATATATTACGGAAAAACCTACCCATATTACGGTAAATGGGGATTCCTTGCCAATCTTTCCCCTATGTCAAAAAAAAGTCGTACCTTTGCACTCCGTAATAATATAGTAGAGTACTTATTAGCATTTTTTAATTACATTTGGATTACTAGCCCAATCATGGCTTTTATCGAGACAAACAACATCAAAGGTGATGTCTTCGGTGGCATCACAGCCGGTATCGTGGCACTTCCGCTCGCACTGGCATTCGGTATTCAAGCATTTGGCGGTGTTGACAGTCCTGAGGCTTCCAGCATGGGAGCCTTGGCCGGACTCGTCGGTGCCACCCTGCTCGGTTTCTTCGCAGCCCTCTTCGGTGGCACCCACTCCCAGATCTCTGGCCCTACGGGACCGATGACCGTCATTACGGCCTCCATTGTGAGTGGAGCATGGGCCAGCTCGCAGGGTAACATTTCCGCCGTCCTTCTTTCCATGTCGCTTGCCGGCATTTTCTGTGGCCTGTTTCAGGTGCTCTTCGGACTCATCCGCATTGGCAAGTATGTCCGCTACATTCCCTATCCCGTACTCTCGGGCTTCATGAGCGGTATCGGAGTGATCATCATCCTGCAGCAGCTCTATCCGATTATTGGCAAGAAGTCGCCCGCCAGCACGCTGGACATGATTCTCAACTTCCCCGCTGCCATCGCCGAAGGTATTAGCGTGCCTGCGCTGCTGCTGGGTCTGGCCTGTATTGCGCTCATCATCCTTGTGCCGAAAGTGACCAAGAAGGTGCCCGCCACGCTTGTGGCCCTGGTGGTCGTCACGGTGGTTTCGCTCTTCACGGGCCTCGACTCGGCACTTACCATCGGCAACATCCCGGCCGGACTTCCCATGCCTTTCTTCACGAAGGTGCAACTGGACGGTATCGATTGGATGGTCGTTGTCAAGGCTTCCCTTGTCCCAGGTCTCACACTGGCTGGCCTGGGCAGTATTGATACGCTACTGACGTCGGTCGTGGCCGACAATATTACCAAGACTAAGCACAACTCCAATCAGGAGTTGATAGGCCAGGGTATCGGCAATGCCGTGGCGGGTCTGTTCTGTGGTCTTGCCGGCGCAGGAGCTACGATGCGTACGGTGGTCAACGTGAAGTCGGGTGGTCGCACGCAGCTCAGCGGTATGATCCACGCCGCCTTGCTCCTTGCCATTCTCCTCGGACTGGGCTCGCTCGTGAAATACGTACCCCTTTCGGTGCTTGCCGGTATTTTGATTACGGTCGGTTGGGGCATCATCGACTTCCGCGGATTCAAGGACCTGAGGCGCATACCGAAGTCTGACGCCTTCGTGATGATCGTGGTCTTCCTCATGACGGTCTTTGTGGACCTCCTCACGGCAGTAGGTATTGGTATGGTCATCGCCTGTGTGCTTTTCATGAAGCGTGCCGGCGACCTCGTGGAGGATGGCTACAGTTCCAAGGAGTTGAGCACCTTTGACAAGGAGTCGCCCTGGGAGGACGAGAAGGATATGCCGAAGGACATCCATCACCATATTTATATAGAGCGCCTCGACGGCCCGATCTTCTTCGGAAGTATCACGGGATTCCAGCGCGTGATGCACGACATTCCCAAGGATGCGAAGATCGTCATCATCCGTATGCGCCGTGTCCCGTTTATGGATCAGAGTGGTGTCTATGCCATGGAGACAGCCATCAAGGATCTCCAGGCACAAGGCGTGAAGGTGCTCATGACCATCATCCAGCCCCAGCCCCGCTATTTGCTGGAGAATCATCGCATCATCCCGATGCTCATCCCGCAGGAGAACACCTTCGAGACCTTCGAGGATTGTACGAACTATCTCAAGACGCTGTAGTCGCCCTCGCGCCTTGATGGCAGAAAGCCACGCCCTGTCAAGCGGTCAAACTGGTGACCGCTCGGCAGGGCGTGAACTGTATAAAAGACCAGCACAAAAGTAGCTGAAGTTGTAGTGGGCTGACCATTTTGTTTGCACACTTGGCGAGAATTGAGCCAAAAAGTCGCTTTTTTGGCCGTATTATTTGCAAGGGTCGTGGATTTTTGGTATTTTTGCCGTCGCAAAGACAAAATAATACCTTTGGGTTTACCGAATAACCAAAACACATTAAGAATGAAAAGTGACATTGAGATTGCACGCGAGACCGTGCTGAAGCCGATTACGGAGGTTGCTAACACGGTAGGTATCGCCGCCGACAAGTTGGAGCATTACGGAAAGTACATTGCCAAAGTACCATTGGAGTGTATTGACGAAAGCAAGGTGGATCGCTGCAATATGATACTGATGACAGCCATGTCGCCTACGAAGGCTGGCATCGGCAAGACCACGGTGAGCGTAGGCCTCTCCATGGCCTTGAATCGTTTGGGCTATAAGTGCGGCCTTGCACTTCGCGAGCCTTCCATGGGTCCGTGCTTCGGTATGAAGGGCGGTGCTGCTGGTGGTGGCTATTCCCAGGTGCTGCCGATGGACAAGATCAACCTCCACTTCACGGGTGACTTTCATGCTATCACGGCGGCCCACAACCTCATCGCCGCGCTGCTCGACAACTATATCTTCCGTCATCAGGGAGAGCCGTGCGAGCTGAAGACGGTCTATTGGGGCCGCGTCCTGGATGTCAATGACCGTGCGCTCCGCAAGATTGTGATTGGCTTGGGTGCTGGCAATGGCGTGGTGCGCGAGAGCGGATTCGACATCTCTGTGGCCTCGGAGATCATGGCTATCCTCTGCCTGGCAAAGGATCTGGAGGACTTGCGCCGTCGTTTGGAGAACATCCTCCTGGGTATCACCTGCGAGGGCAAGCCGTTCTACCTCCGCGACTTGGGCAGCGTGGGATCTATCCTTGTCATCCTGAAGGATGCGCTGCAGCCCAACCTCGTCCAAACTACTGAGAACACGCCCGCTTTCATCCATGGTGGTCCGTTCGCCAACATTGCCCACGGCTGCAATAGTTTGATTGCTACGAAGATGGCCATGAGCCACAGCGACTATACCGTGACGGAGGCTGGCTTCGCCGCCGACCTGGGTGCCGAGAAGTTCCTCGACATCAAGTGCCGCATGGGTGGCATTCGTCCGAAACTCTGCGTGTTGGTCGTGACGGTTCGCGGCTTGAAGTTGCAGGGTGGTATGGCCGACGACGCAGCGCCCGCAGAGCAGCTGGAGGCCTTGCGCAATGGTCTTGCCAACATGGAGCGTCATATCGAGAACCTCCAGAATATGGGCCAGACCGTCGTCGTGACGCTCAACCGCTATGCTACCGATACGGACGAGGAACTGAAGATCGTCGCCGACCGTTGTGCCGAGGTGAAGGTGGGCTATGCGCCCAACGAGTGCTTCGTCCGCGGCGGAGAGGGTTGCGAGGAGTTGGCCCGCGTCTGCGTCAAGGAGATTGCCGAGTGCCCGTCGAAGGAGATCCAGTATCCGTACGAGCTCGAGGACAGCATCACCACCAAGGTAGAGGCTTTGGCCAAGAAGATCTACCGTGCCGGACGTGTGGAATATACCGCTGCTGCCAAGAAGGCCCTCAAGCGCATCAGCGAGTGGAACTTGGAGGGACTTCCCGTCTGTGTCGCCAAAACACAGTATTCCTTCAGCGATGATGCGAAGAAGCTCAACGTGCCGGAGGGCTATACCTTCACCGTGCGCGACTTTGTCATCAACACTGGTTCAGGTATGATTGTGGCCATTGCGGGCGACATCATGCGTATGCCGGGTCTGCCCAAGCGCCCTCAGAGTGAGGTCATCGACATCGTCAATGGTGAGATCGAGGGATTGGCATAAGCCTCCTTTTTGATCATCAGTAGATAAAAGTAAAACGGCCTTTCCGCAGCAAATCATTGCGGAAAGGCCGTTTTGTCGATTGTGGGTTGTAAACGGTTGTGGACTGTGATTCCCGTGGATTACCGTTTCTGTGGGCAATATGGTCCCTGTGGTTTACCAGCCGCCGTGGCCTCCACCACCAGGACCGCCTCCGCCACCGGGTCCACCGCCGCCACCAGGCCCTCCGTTGCCATACTGCACGGCAGAGAGCGTCTGCGTGGAAGTACCGTCGCTGACGGTGTATTGCTCGCCTGCTGTCATACCCTCGGCGGTGAGGATAACGTTGCCGCGACTATAGTCGTAGGGCAGGGTAAAGGTGGCGAGTACGGTGCCGTCCTTGCTGACGGTGAGTGTGCAGCCCGCCGTGACGTTGCCCGAATAGGTGACGTAGCCTTGGGTTGACTCCTGCGTAGTGGGATGGGAGTTGTTGCCACCACCGATTCCCAACACATTGCCACCCGTGAAGAACACCGTGTATCCCTCTTCTTCATTGGCGTCGATGCCACATTCGGGAGAGCGTGTGCCGTAGGCGACCGTCGTTCCACCCGAGAAGTACAGGTTGCCGTTGGAGTCAATGCCGTCGTTGCCGCTGCTATACACCGTGATCGTTCCACCCTTGATGTACATGTGGCTGCTGGAGTTGATGGCGTCGTCGTATGTGTTGCAGTCGATGGTGCCGCTGCTGATGGTCAGCGTGCCCTTGCTCTCTATGCCCTCGCTGCCGTCCTGCTGGCCCGAGCACGTCACATGGATGTTGCCACCGCTGATCTGTATGTCGCCCACAGGCAGCCCCGTGCTGCTCTCCGTCGCTTTGATGCCTACCTTGATGCCCTTGGGCGATGTGGTGTAGGCGTCGTCGAGGCGGTCGAGTTGTCCGCGGTAGTTGCCGTCATACTCCTGGTTGCCTCCGATGTTGACATAGGTTGTTCCCGTCGTGGTCACGCTGAGGTCGCCGCCCGTGATGGTCAGCGTCGAGTCGCACTTCAGTCCCTTGCCGCCGCTGCCTGTGGCTGTCAGGCTGATTTGTCCAGCCGCTATGGTCACGTTGGCGTCGCTCGACATGCAGGCCGCACCTTTCACCTCTTGGTCGTCGCTGTCCCATTTGCCCTTGCCGCTATTGGTTATCGTCACGGTGGGCGCGGACTTGCTGTCGTCGATGGTGATGTTGCCGTCGCATTTCAGTCCCTTCGATCCTGCCGCCGTCACATCGATGGTCAGCGATCCGCCCGAGATCGTGGCGTAGCCGCCCTCCTCGTCGTCTGCCGACACCTGGATGCCGTCATCGAGCGTACCCGAGACGTTGAAGTGACCACCATTCTGCAGGAAGTATTGGTTCACGTTGAGGCCGTCTTTCTTCGCATAGAGGATGTTGATGGTGCCAGTGAACTTCTTTTTCAGTTGTACATATTCATCGGCCCAATAGGCGTGCTTTGCGTAGCCATAGAGGTTGAGCGTGCCGTCGCCATCAAACTCCGAGTGGCCGTTCACCATCAGTGCGCCTTTTCCCTGGCTCGCCTTGCTGTCCTTGAGCGTACTCTCTCCGACGAGCTGGATGGCGATGCGCTTGCCATTCTCGATGTTGACCGCCGCACTGTCGGCGCAGGTGAGGGAGAGATTGTCGAAGACCACCGTGGCCTTGTAGTGGCCGTCCATATAGAACGAACCGTTGTCCGACGCGCCCGAGAGCGAATAGCTGATTTCCGTATCCACGGTCTCGTCCTGCACAATGCTGACAGCGGATCCATTGGCCGTCACGTCGAGATGGCTCATGCAGTTGCCTGCCACGGTGACGGCGGCGGCACTCCCATTGTAGGTCACGTTGACGCTATTGTCGGCCACGTCCGAATGGTCCACATACATGCGGGTCACTTCCTTCAGCTGGAAGGTTTTGCCCAGGATCGTGAGTCTGGATCCGTCTGCATAGTCCATGCTGCCAGCCTGAGACGCTGGAATCTTGTAGGTCACTTCGCCGACGACCACGTTCAGCGTCTGAGCCGCCGTGCCAAGAGAGACCACGAGCGAGGCTCCGATAAGTAGTGCTTTCTTCATCGTTTCGCCAGTTTAAAGTTCTTGTTTCCTTGTTTTGCCACATACACGCCTTTGGGCAGCGACTCGCGCGCCACGTCGAGCGAAGGATAGCACCCGACGAGGCGTCCGGAGAGGTCGTGGATGCTGACAGACTGCACTTTGCCAGCCTCCACATCATTGATGGAAACCACTGCCGCGTCGGAGAAATACATCTTCGTGAGGGTCGAAAGGTCGAAGGTCTCGCCGTCCGCTCCGCTTCTCACGACGAGCTTCCCGTCGCTTACCGTCATCTCCAAGTCCTCTACAGCGATACTTCGTGGCCCAGTGTTGGTCACGAATACCAGATAGTTGTAGTCGTTGCTCCAGCCATTGAGCGCTGTCAGCATCAACCCGAATACAATCAAAATGGATCTTTTCATAACTGATAAATTAAATGATTGCTTAATCCTATATATAATAGGTATAACGTAAAAGCTAGTTACAAAGTTACGATATTTTTCCATTATATCTGTCTTGGAATGTATATTATTCAATGATCGCCTGTCTTTGGAGGATAAATATCGTTATTTGCTCAACAAACTCCAAGTGGCTTTCCAGACCATTTTTCTGATACTCTCCGCGCCAACCGCTTTTCTTCCCCAGCAGCTTCGTGTCTGCCATAAATGCGGTAGGACTATGGGGAAAAGGTCCTGCTTCTGCCAAGTTGTCAGCCGCGAGACCCCCGCTTGTCAAATGGCACAATAGTTGTTTTGAGATAGGCGGACAACAAAGTCCAAGCAACATTAAAGTAGAACAAAAATAAAAGAAATATTATGGGAAAGATTATTGGTATCGACTTAGGTACAACTAACAGCTGCGTAGCAGTGTTCGAGGGCAATGAGCCCGTGGTGATCACCAACAGCGAGGGCAAGCGCACGACTCCGTCCGTGGTAGGCTTCGTAGAAGGTGGCGAGCGCAAGGTGGGCGATCCTGCCAAGCGTCAGGCTATCACCAACCCGAAGAAGACCGTTTACAGTATCAAGCGTTTCATGGGTGAGACCTATGACCAGAGCCGCAAGGAGGCCGAGCGCGTTCCGTTTACGGTGGTCAACGAGGGTGGCTATCCTCGCGTGCAGATTGACGATCGCAAATATACGCCGCAGGAGATTTCTGCCATGGTGCTTCAGAAGATGAAGAAGACTGCCGAGGACTACCTTGGCCAGGAGGTGACGGATGCCGTCATCACCGTGCCGGCCTACTTCAGCGACTCTCAGCGTCAGGCCACGAAGGAGGCAGGTGCCATCGCAGGCCTCAATGTCCGTCGTATTGTCAACGAGCCGACAGCAGCCGCCTTGGCCTATGGTGTCGATAAGTCCAATAAGGACATGAAGATTGCCGTCTTCGACCTCGGTGGTGGTACTTTTGATATCTCCATCTTGGAGTTTGGTGGTGGTGTCTTTGAGGTGCTCTCTACCAATGGTGATACCCACCTTGGTGGTGATGACTTCGACCAGGTGATCATCGACTGGCTCGTCAACGGCTTCAAGGCCGACGAGGGTATCGATCTCTCCAAGGACCCGATGGCCATGCAGCGCCTGAAGGAGGCTGCCGAGAAGGCCAAGATCGAGCTTTCAAGCACGACTTCGACCGAGATCAACCTCCCGTACATCACGGCAGAGGGTGGTGTGCCAAAGCACTTGGTCAAGACCCTCACGCGTTCACAGTTTGAGCAGCTGGCTCACGAGCTGATCCAGAACTGCTTGGTTCCTTGCCAGAACGCTATCCGCGACGCCAAGCTCTCTACGTCCGACATCGACGAGGTGATCCTCGTAGGTGGTTCCAGTCGTATCCCCGCCGTCCAGACCTTGGTGAAGAACTACTTCGGCAAGGAGCCTTCCAAGGGTGTCAACCCTGACGAGGTGGTCGCTGTCGGTGCAGCTATCCAGGGTGCTATCCTCAACAAGGAGAGTGGTGTGGGCGATATCGTCTTGCTCGACGTCACCCCGCTGACCCTCGGTATCGAGACGATGGGTGGTGTGATGACGAAGCTCATCGAGGCCAACACAACCATTCCGTGCAAGAAGAGCGAGGTCTTCTCTACGGCTGCCGACAACCAGACGGAGGTGACCATCCACGTCCTGCAGGGTGAGCGTCCGATGGCGGCTCAGAACAAGAGCATCGGCCAGTTCAACCTCACCGGCATTGCCCCGGCTCGCCGTGGTGTGCCTCAGATCGAGGTGACGTTTGATATCGACGCCAACGGTATCCTCAACGTCTCTGCCAAGGACAAGGCTACGGGCAAGGAGCAGAGCATCCGCATCGAGGCTTCAAGCGGTCTGAGCGATGATGAGATCAAGCGCATGAAGGCTGAGGCTGAGCAGAACGCCGAGAACGATAAGAAGGAGCGTGAGCGCATCGACAAGCTCAACCAGGCTGACTCGATGATCTTCACTACCGAGAACTTCCTCAAGGACAACGGCGACAAGATCCCGGCCGATCAGAAACCGGCTATCGAGGAGGCTCTCAGCAAGTTGAAGGACGCCCACAAGAGTGGTGATGTAGCCGCTATCGACACGGCCATCAACAACCTCAACACCATCATGCAGGCTGCCTCTCAGCAGATGTATCAGCAGGCTGGTCCTCAGCAGGCTGGCCCTCAGCCGGGTGCAGGTCAGCAGGCAGGCCAGCAAGGCGGTCAGAATACTGACGACAACATCCAGGATGCCGACTTCGAGGAAGTTAAGTAATGCCGAAAGGTAAACACATAATAAACAATAAGCAAAAGCGTGCAGCTCAATGAGTTGCACGCTTTTTGCGTTTATGGGGGTTCTTGTTTCTTATGCCTTTGTTATGCGCTTGTTTATCGCTTATTTGCAGCACATTTGCAACACAACAAAAAAGTAGATAATGTGGGACTTGTTCCTACCAATACATACTAATGCATACTTAAAAGTAGAAAACATGCCAGCAATAGGATTTGAAATCAAACGCAAGTGTAAGGTCTGTGGTGAAGTGTTCCTTGCCAAGACTCTTGACAGCCAGTATTGTTCGCCTAAGTGCAGCAAGGTGGCTTGGAAACGAAAGAAGGACGCAAAGGAGAAGAACGAGAAACTGGATCGTTTGGCACAGCACATTCCTGACATTAGGGAATATGTGTCGGTGAAGGAAGCGGTGGCGATGTTCGGAGTGGAACGTACTACACTCTATCGGCTGATAAAGAATGGTACAGTTCCTGCCATCAACGTCGGTAAGCGACTCATCCGAATCAAACGCTCAGCCTTGGAGACGATGTTTCTCACCAGAAAAGAAAGTCTTGCAGAAAGAGAGAAACCTGTGCCCAGAAGATACAGTATGGAACCAGAGGACTGTTATACCATTGGTGAGATATGCAACCTCTACCACATCAACGACAGCTCGGTATGGGCGCATATCCGCAAATATTCCATTCCGTCACGGCAGATAGGCAATTATGTGTATGTGCCGAAAGAAGAAATAGACAATTTGTATAAATCAGAAGTAGAATAAACCGAATATGAAGAAAGCATTATCGAACACCAAGGTGACCGTGAAGCTGCGCAAGTCCGTTCACCATGACAACGAGTGGTATCTTTTCATCGAATCGTACCCTGTGTATAAGAAAGGAGACAACAAGCCAAGCCGTGTGGTTGAGTCTGTAAACCGAACCATCTCTACACCACAATGGGATATGTCGTCCATTGCCCGTGTATTGCCTGACGGCTCGTTCAACTACAAGCCGAAGCGTGACGTAAATGGCATTATCCAATGCAAGTCACGCATAGACCAAGAGGCTTGCATCTATGCTGACAACGTGCGCAAACTTCGGCAGCATGAATATGACAATGCCGCCCTGTATTCCGACCGTGAGGAAGAAATCATTGAACAGAATGAACGTAGCGCACAAGACTTCATTAAATATTTCATTGACATCATAGACAAACGCCATCCCAATAGTTCCAATGCCATCATTGTGAATTGGAACCGTGTGGGTGAGTTGTTGAAGATGTATTCAGAAGGAAAACCAATACCTTTCAAGAGCGTAACGGTGAAACTGTTGGAGGACATCAAGATGTTTCTGCTTCGCGCTCCTTTGGGAGGGAACAAGAAAGGGACGGTGTCACGCAATACCGCCTCTACCTATTTCGCCATTGTCAAGGCTGGAGTGAAGCAAGCTTTCATTGACGAATATCTCACAGTGGATGTGAGTGCCAAGGTGAAAGGCATTCCATCGGAAGACAAGCTGCGAGCATCGCTCACTCTTGACGAAGTGAAGCGATTGGCTGATACCCCTTGCGAGAGTGATGTACTTAGACGCGCTTCTTTCTTCTCTATCTTGACAGGTTTGCGTCATATAGATATCAAGAACTTGAAGTGGAAGCAAATATCACAGACAAGCAACGGCAGTTGGCGCATAGATATCTCACAGATAAAGACAAAGGTGGGTGCATATCTTCCCATTTCCGACCAGGCGTATGCCATGTGTGGTACTCGTCCTGAAGACGAGGAGCTTCTTGTTTTTGCAGGGTTGCAGAACGCTGCCTGGATTTCGAAGCCATTGAAGAAATGGATAGAGGCTGCTGGCATCAAGAAACATATAACCTTCCATGTAAGGAGTCACAACAAAATCTTTTATTGATTGAATATCAACGAATTAAGTATTTAAAAGAATGTAACTGCTAACGATTTAGAAACGAGCTATATTCTTTTTCTTTCACAACTTTGCAATATACAAAGAACGCTTTGTTTACGAGTGCAAAGATAAATCTAAAATCTGAGAAACTATCTTTTTTGCTCTTAATTTACATATTTTTAAGAGGTGAACATTGATTGTCTATCTCTTTTGTAAATTACGACATTGCTTTCAAGTCAAGACCTAAAAACAGAACCATAAAGTTTCAAAAATAAGCATAAAAAGTGGGATTTGTAGCATCTTCGACTAAAATCACCTTATAAAATGCTAAAATTTTGCCTATTTATGATAGATTATCGCAATAAATTATTATTTTTGTATGGTAAAATGCAATAAAAATATGAAGTTAAATCGCATAAAGGCAGTTTTAGAGGAGAAAGGAATAAGCCAAACTTGGCTTTCCAAAAAAATGGGCAAGAGTTTTAGTACGGTCAATGCCTATGTGTGCAATCGTACCCAACCCAACCTTACAACGCTTCTTGAAATTGCACAGATATTGTCTGTGGATATGAAGGAACTTATCTCAGACGCGAAAGAACGTAGTACTAAATAAAAGACAAGACATAATGGAACAGTCACAATATAACTTTTTGTTCTCGTTCATCTGGAACATAGCCAATGATGTACTTGTGAACGCTTTCAACAAAGGCGATTACAAGAAGGTCATTCTGCCTATGTTGGTGTTGCGCCGCATTGACGTGCTGCTTGAACCGACAAAGGATGCAGTTATACAGATGAAAGAACAACTTGACAACAAGAGTTTCCAGAATGCCATCAATGAAAGAGTTTTCCAACAAGTGTATAGCAAAGTATCACAAGGACTATAAAACAAGAAAAAATGAGCAAGACTATTATGAAATATTTATTGGCTTTATGCCTTATATGTAATGTTGGCAATGTGTTTGCACAACATCGTTATTATTGCGAGGTAAAGGGTATTGAGAAAGACCTTTCTTCTGGTCTAAAAATCATATTCGATTTCGGCACAAAGGCATCATATAACATTTGGGGGGATCTCAGCAGCAAATTGAAATTTGTGGACGAAAATGGTGAAGAAATCAAGTTTAACAGCATGGTCGATGCCGCAAATTACATGGTTGATAAGGGGTGGAAATTCCAACAAGCCTATTCTTCTGCTTATGGCGGAAAGCCTATAATACATTGGATTTTCTACAAAGATGCCGAAAATATGGATAAAGCCAGAGAAGGAATTATGACTAAGACGGAATATCAGAAACTAAAGAAGTGAAGCTATGACAGAAGAAGAAAAGAAAACGTTGGTTGATGCGGTGAATTGCAAATATCCACATCAGAACCTAACGGAGATTTATTACAATATAGGTAGAGCATTGCCTTTTACTGCCCAAAGATTCCCTGACGGAAGAGTTTCAGACTGGTATCGTAATCAGTATGTGGAGGTTGTACGAGTAGAACCACATGGAAGAGGTGGTAAGTTTGGAAATGTATTTGGTCTTTATTACCGTAATGGTGAAAGAGCTGATGCTTATGAGAATGACCCAGAACACAGTTGGTGTACAAAGGATGATACCGAACCGCAACCAATACCATGTTGTGGATGTGGCTCATGGATGTTGTTGGACATCATAGGTGAGAAGACAACAGAATCTGTTAAGGTTGTCGGTCTTGATGACAAGATTGGCTTTGGTAAATATAAGGATATGACTTTGAAAGAGGTCATCATTAAAGATTGGCAGTATGTCAAATGGGCTATTATAGATTCCCAACACTTCTATACCGATGTTGATAAGGTATTGGAATATCATATGGAGAATAGACCAACACTTGGTCCTAACGATATAATGAGCTTTGGGAAATACAAGGGAAAGTCCATTGAGGAGGTTTGCAAAACAGACCGACAATACCTTATATGGCTTTCACAAAACAACGATTCTTTCAATCTTGATTGGGAGAAATTCAAGTAATCAAATTATAATGTAGCTATGAAGGGATTTATGTTAATATTTTGCTCCCTGCTTATAGCATTCGGAGCAACAGCACAAAGTAAGTTAGGTTCGCAAACTCCTAAGAAATCTATATTCATTACATCAATACTTTTGGTATTGATGACCCTAGTTTCATGTTCTGTCGGATATAAAAACGATGGTAAGGAGGTAACATGGAATACGTGGAATGAAGGAAGCGGTTATACTTCAAGTCATGTTGATGCAGACCCAAAGACTTTTGAAATACTGAATGATGATTATGGTCGAGACAAGAAACACGCATTCTACGAGGGCGATATTATCAAAGGTGCCGATGGCGGCTCGTTCCGTGTGCTTACCAAATCGTATGCAGCAGACAATACGCATGTATATGTTTCCGGTGAATTGATAGAAAAGGCGCATCCGGCAACATTCAAAGTGCATTCCTACTATTTTGCAGAAGATGCCAACGATTTTTATTGGGATGGGAAAGCACTGAACGTAAGAGATAAATCGACATTCAAAATCTTAGGCAGTTCAGATTCTTGGGAAACTCATTGGGCAAAAGACAAATACAATGGATACTACCTTGCAGGAGGTGTGATTACAGATATCGATTACGAGACTTTCCACCCGATTGAAGCAAAGACTCCGGACCAATCAGGAGACTATGCCGCCGACAAGCACAAAGTGTTTTTCAGGGACAAGGAGGTTCCCGGTGCTGACCCTGCGACGTTCAAGGAAGTGGACTTCTATATAGGGCAAGACAAGCACAGGGCTTACAATAAGGGGATTCCAACCCAAATAAAAGATTATTCCAAACTCACCGAAGTAGGCAGTTTGATGTATTCCGACGGAACGAATATCTACGATTCCCATTTTAATATCCTTCCTGAAGCCGATGTCGCGACTTTCGAGCATATTTCCGACAACTGGTACAAGGATAAATCGCATGTCTGGTGGAGTTCCCAATTAGTTGCCGGGGCAAATCCCAAAACTTTCCAGCCTGTGTCCGAGGGAGGTTTCGGGGGAGATTTCAACTATGGGAAAGATGACAAACATGTGTTTTGGAACGACTCCATCATTCAAGGTGCTGACCCCGGAAGTTTTGAGAAGATGACATTCCCGGACGGTGACAGTTGGACGGTGTTCGACCGCAACCGAATATATGAAGGTAAGGATTCTCCCAAACTGCGTGAATATCTGAAAAAGAAATATGGAAAATGAGTATGGAAATCATGCTGCGCTATATAGTCGGAATTGCTATTGCTTATGGCATAGGCAAATGGATATATCAGTCGATACGTTCACGGTCGATTGACTTTTTTTTATTGGCGATTATTGCGCTTATGGGTGCAGTTTTATGGCTTTCAAGAGGGTTTCTTATCTCCAACCGTGTATATGATTTCTTAATGATTGTCGTATGGCTTGTTGCTGTCGGTTGTTTTATCATTTCCCGAAAATCCCAATATGGCAAGTATTTGAAATTTGCTACTGTTGGCGGTCTTTCTACTTTTCTTGTGCTTTTTGTCTATTGGAATGTAAAAGCGGAGTCTATCAAACCGACAACATTGACAACTCAGCTGAGGGGATATTCAACAAGTAGAATAGTTGAGGTATGTTTCCGTTATAACGAAACTCCATTTTGGAGAAGTTACAATCTCAACCAATACCCAAATGTAAAGCTACTCCCTGAACAGTACGATGTAAGGGTGACAATCAAACCTATCTCGGCCAATGTTGCCAAACTTGAATCAATAACGCTAATTCCAAAAAACAGAAAATGAAGCAGTGGTAGAAAATTCGGGGGTTACATCTTTTAAACAAGCGTTTCTGATACAGCGTTAAGCCAATCAGATTATTTCTATTTTGTGTTCAGTCGCATATATAGAGAGATGCGACTGAACACATAAGAGAATCACTTGAGCTAAAACCAATTGAATATGATAATGTATTAAACTTCGCATTATGAAAAAAATTATTACAGCAACTCTTATAATTTGCGTTGTGTTTTGTATGTTGTTATCACACAAAGAATACCGAAATTACAAGATAACGAACATTACACTTTCTGAGATTGTTATCAAAGATTCTCTTTTGAGTTTGAGAAAGGGAAATAGATATTTCCTATTAGAATTCATGGTAGACTATTGCAATAGTTCTTTAACTTTTATGGGAGGAGGTATAGAACCTGGTTTGAATGGTACAATTGAGTCAATTAAATCTATAAAAATAATAGATTCCAATGGCAATGATATATCCTCGTTGTTTCATAATCTTACAATTGAGGACAATGATTTATGGCTCGACGATTACTTAGTTTTTTCTAAAAATTATAATATTGATTCTTTGGTAAATAGCATAAATCATCGAGATAGAAATGAAATTGGACAAAGAATTACTATTCCACGCTTATTCGTGATTGATTCTACTTCTGTAATCCCAGACTCTATTATTCTAAATTTTGGAACACATTCTATCATTAGTAATGTCAAATATAAAAAAAGTAAGCCTTTTGTTTTAAGTACAAGTGATAGATAGAAATATAAAACTACGTCACAATATTAGACGCACCTTTGGCGGAAAAGCATATATGATTTGAATATGCGTGTCGCCAAATAATCCCTGCTTGGTGAGACAATGGAGAAACATTGATAGACATATTATTGTGCGTTTTTTGATTAATACTACAATTCTATGCAATAAATTCAATATCCAGTCGTTCTTTAGTTATAACATAAAAGCAAAACAATATGAACTATATTTGTCTTTGGGGAACATTAGCGTCTATAACAGGAATTGCAATAATGTTTTCAGTTATTAAGCACAAAAAGTCTGTAAGTGCCATAAAAAATGGCACTTACTTGATTTTTTCAATTTTGATGATATGCTTAGGAATAACAACCATCTTATTTAAAAGATATGATAGTATTTGTGCAATATCCATTGGTATTACATTCCTAAATATCACATACAAAGACAGGCGTAATTTCCCACCGAGTTTTACAACAGCCTATATTAGTTATCTTAAAGGATATGTTGTTGGTTTTATGTCTATAATGTATGGTTTGTTTAGAATTTTTGAATAAATAATCAAGTAATATGTCAATACAATTCCCTATACTTAATATTTCCTTAAGTAATTTAAGTTCACAGGATTTGGAAGAAACCCATATTGGAGACTTATGGGATTATCCTGGCGATAATAGTATCTTTGAAGAATACTACAATAATCAAAAATATGTTGACCAAAGTGGGCATATATTTAAAATAATAGGAAAAAGAAAATCAAATTTTATAAATTCAATAATCCATTTTAATAAAAAAGAACTGATATTTGAGGATTGTGGTGAGACTATTAGCTTCTCTGTATTGAAGGATTTTTTAATCAATAGATACAATTCATTAGATGATAATTTAGCTAAGTCGGTTCTGATTAGATTAACAAAACAATCAAAAAATATCAAGGATTTAATTGGGTAAACGTAAAAACATAGCCCATTTTTGAGGTAGTGTAATATAAACTGTGTTAGGCTATAATATTATAGTTTAACACAGTTTATTTGCATTTTATCTTTCCTTCCTCAGAATGTAATTCTTTCTTTCCTCTATTTGGGGTTCATTGCCAAACGAATCTATCAGAACAATATGGTTGGCATCCCTCACCTTATAGAATTTATTGTCACCACTTGAAGGATGTACAAGCATCAATATATTATTGTCAAGCATTTGGAAAGTTCCTCTTAACCTTTCCTGTTTGTTCTGCTTTTCTTTGAATGTCCGTATCAACAAATAGGTACCATCAGCATTTAACGTGAGTGTTGTTTCAACATTTGGTGGTAACACACCGTAATAAGTTCCAATAATAGAATCTAAGCTGGCTCTATTTATAAAACATATCATTCGATTTTAATTGAAATATATGCATGTCGCCAAGTTTTCTATGATTATTTAAATATAGCGTAATACGTATAAAACCATTGATAGATCAGTATTTTGAGATAATGCTGCAATTCTATGCAATAAAATCAAATGTCAATCGTTCTTTAGATAAAACATAAAATAAAGACGTATGAAAGTATCAGCAAAACAAGGCAAATACTTTAGAGGAGGAAAGGTACAAAAACCTTTCCTTCTCGGATTCTGTATATTTGCATTTGTTTTGTTTAGGGTATTTTGGTATAGAACTTTTTATATTATCAATGAAGTAGAGTTCACTGTTTGGAAAACATATAAGGGATGCTATATAACACCTTATAAATATTGGGGAGTATTACCGCCAAAAGATAATTATCTTAGAATTTCCAATATAGGCATAGCTGATATTTTTATTTGTAAAGATAAAACACTATGTGTTTTTATTGATCCACAGTCAGATGGTGCGACGGAAACTGTATGCAAATTAAAATCATGTCAATACAATTCCTATAGTACGGATGATAAAGAAGTACTAAAAAGAAGTAAAGATTGGGTAGAAGAATGGAAAAAATATCAGTCGATATATCCATATATAACTATTGATGCAAGAGTCATGAAAATTGAAATTAATGAATAGTTAATATCATTACAAGATATGGGTATACGGTTATGCTGCAGACAGAGAGTTGTTAATATAAGAATTATCGGCTCTACGACAACCACCATCGTCTAAGCAAACTCGCATGAACAGCGGCAGCAAGACCATCATGGACAACGACTACACCTTCGATGCTGTAAGCAATATCCTCTCGGTGGCTGACAATGCCTCGCTTCCTTACAGCGGCAACGCCGGCGGGAAAACATCCCCCAAAATCATTCACACATCGGTTTCAAAAACAAATCCGGCTAACATGCGGCACAACATACCCACAGCCACACGAGACACACCCAGCCTTGCAGCTACCAACCGCCCACATCTTCCGCAAAAACCGTCATGGATTAAAACAAAACAAAAAGCACTTGCGAAAAATTGCAAGTGCTTTTATAAGTAGTGGACCAGATAGGGCTTGAACCTATGACCTCCAGATTATGAGACCAATAGAATGATAGTCTGTGATATTTCGTTATTATAAACTTTTGTTGATAATCAGCGAGTTATCTCTATTTGATATTTGTGGCATACCTTTGAATGTCCATGACCCAAACAGTTTGTTTACGCATTGTTTACGCAGAAATCGGAGGGAATCTCTTACCCCACACAAACACTTTATTCAGAGGCTATAAATCCAAACTGTTTTCTTTGAGCAAGAAATCGAAAAGCCCGATTGTAAGAATACCTTCTTCATTTCGACGGGGCATGATGTGGTCTTTAACAATGATAATCTTCTTGAAAGAGTCATCTATGCTCATCAGTGATCGGGATTCTTGTATCTCTTTCTCCCTATCCGGAATTGACAAGGCTGATTGTACATAGTACTTTTTACTGCCGAGACTGGCAATAAAATCCACCTCCAGTTGAATGCGACCCCACTTGCCGTCCTTGTCTTGCTTCTTTATTTCCACCATTCCGACATCCACACTATAGCCACGTGTGATAAGCTCATTGTAAATGATGTTTTCCATGATATGCGTCTCCTCTTGTTGGCGCATATCCAGAATGGCATTTCTCAAACCTATATCTGAGAAATAGTATTTGGAGAGTGTATTGATATATTTCTTACCTTTTATGTCGTAGCGGATGGCCTTGTTTAGAAGGAACGATTCAGACAAGTAATTGAGATAATTTGAAATGGTCTTGTTTGAGATATTGACATTCTTTACACTTCTGAAGGTGTTTGATAGTTTTGTCGGATTGCATGGCGAGCCAATGGAAGAAGCCATAATGAGCACCAATTCGCGCATTTCGTCTTCGTTCTGTACCTTATGCCTCTCTATAATATCAGCCAGATATACTGTTTCAAACAAGTTTTTAAGATATCCTATTTTCTTCTGCTCTGTGTCAAATGACTGGATAAGGGGCAAACCACCATAGGTGTAATATTCACGCCATGCGTCTTGTTTATCACCTCCGATGGCAGAATAGAATTCGGAAAAAGACAGTGGATTCACATGTATCGTTTCGCCTCGGCCTCGGAACTCTGTGGGTATATCTGATGATAGGAAGTGGGAGTTACTGCCAGTTACATAGGTGTCAGCATTATCAATATGACGGAAACTGTTCAATACATCCACGAACTCATCCATCAGTTGCACTTCATCTATAATGATGTAGTACGGCTGACTATCCTTAATCCTGTCATGAACATAATGGAGCATTGTATCAGGATTTCGTAGCTCTTTGTTCAAACGGTCTTCAAGATCAATGCGGATGATATGGTCTTTAGCCACTCCATTATCCAATAAATAGTGATAGAATAAAACATTCAGCAGATATGACTTACCACATCTGCGGATTCCGGTAATCACTTTGATAAAGCCGTTTTGCTGGCTATCTATCAACTGCTTAAGATATCTGTCTCTTTTTATCTCTTCCATATCATTCCTTATTTTTGCCAATATTGGCACTTTTCGGTAATGCAAAGATGGTAGATTTAATTCATGTTGCCAAGCCATCACGACTAAAAAAATGCCAATTCTGACATTTTTTAGTCGTGCAAGATAGTATGTACACGGAATTTTTGGCAATATTGCCACTTTTCCCTTGTATTAGATAATGTACGACTCGTTTTCAAGTTTAATTTATGCTTCTACAGCAAGTATGATAGTTAAACAACCTCAAAGAAACTCCATGTATTTGGCAATAAATTAAAAAGACATGACCTATTCTATCGTTATGCATTTAGGACAAGCCATGACCGTATAGATATAAAAATATAACTGGTAAAGCCAAGGTAGATGTTGCTGATATGGAACAGGTAACCAACAACAGAAAAATTCATTGAGGGCGAGATTCAACTTCTTGAAGACCACCGAAAGGAGAATAAGGAAATCCTCACTCGCCATTTCTATGATATGTCTAATATGATGTCAAGGAATGAAGGTGTGTGGTTGTCAAATGGTTGGGTAAAGACTTTGCTTTGGATATTCTTATCATGTTTCCTTTACAGTCACTTCGATTGTCTTTTTGTAGCATCATATATCGACAAATAAGCGGAGTATGGGGTGATTTGAAGTCACCTCGTCCTTGCCTTTTAGAGGGATTTTAAATGTCTATTCATACACTTGCTCCAATCTCTCTCTTGCATTTTCATTGCCGTTCTTTAAAGCTTTTGTCCACCATTCTTTTGCCAATCTTATGTTAGGTTTGGCATTAATAATAAAAGCATCACCTTTTATGGAATCAGTTACGATTCGGATACAAACCTCGCCATCTCTAAACATATCTCCATAAGAAAGTTGAGCATGTAGGTTTCCATGCTCTGCTGCATTTCTTATTAATTCTGTTGCTTTAACTAAATTTTGTTCCACTCCAGCCCCTTTCCTATACGCATTTCCAAGGTTGTTCAATGCCATGACATGACCTTGTTTTGCTGCTAAAGTGTACCAATATGCCGCTCTTTTTAAATCAATTTTTTCCCCAAGCATTGTATAAGCGAAATTGCTACTAGTATCCTCAAAATAAGGCTCTTTTGCATCATAACGACAACCTGCGTATATAGCTCCTAATGTAAACTGAGCATCAGCATTACCTTTTTCTGCAGCATTTCGTAATATTGCGATACCCCTTTCAATGTGATTAAAACCACATTCTTTCCAACATAAATGATTATATATATGCGCATTTTCTGCGGATTCCTTGAAAAGTACCCTTGCTATCACATTGGCTCTTGTTATATCTTTTAGAGCTATCGCTTCACGACGTTTATCCTCTTTAGTCCATTCTGATACCAAATGTGAACCATATAGCCTAAAACAAAGTAGTACAATTAACCATATTACAATAAGAACAACGACCAATACAATAATACGTTTTAACCATTTCTTTATATAGTTCCCTGCAGTTCCGTTAGATTTGAACTTTATTGTTGGAATTTTTGAATAGATGTTTTGAAAAAGACAATACAACGTATTCCATATTGAACTTGGTTTTGTATTGGTACCTTGTTCCTTGCCACAATAAGTACAGAAAGGTGCATCTTCATCAATGAGTTTGCCGCAGTAGCGGCAATATACTTGTTTCTTATCCATGATGTTATATATGTTTCTATTTTGAATGGGGTTAATGTGTATTTCACAACTCTTTTCCACAGTACTTGCAATAAAGGGAACTGTCGTAGTCCACTTTTCTTCCACAATGCCTACAATATTTGATGGCTTTTATATTGTCGTTAGAAGTTTCTTCTTCCTTGCCTTGTCCAATTTGCGGAATACTTACATGGACAGACAAATCCATAGGTTGTACTTCGTTTGGGGTATTTATATTCAACACACCATTTTGAGGCATAAATCGCGTATTATCTTCTGTTTGGGATTCTCCTCCAAGTTTCTCATCCATCATTTTATGAATGGCATCAATTCTTTGTTGTTCGGCTAATTGCGTTCTCTGCTTATTCAATCTCTTTGCCTTTATCAACGCATGACCTGACATCAAACAGAAAAGTCCTGGTGCAACCAATTCGATTGCGTCAAAATAGTGGAAGTTTGTTGCAGAACAATAAAACGCGTACATCAGCAATCCATAGAAAAATCTAAGAATCTTCTTCCACCATTTTCTATCTGACTTTTTGTAAAAGAAGCAATATGCAGCCAAGGCCAAACTTGAGAATACGTTGGTTATGCCCATAATTGCACGACTCTGCTCGGAAGTAGTATACCCCCATACAACATATTTGTCAGAAGTTCTAACAATTTGATTGGCACTATAAGAGAAATCTATAGTTTGCTCCGGGTATTGCACTTGCGTTAGCCAATATATGCCCGTAGCAAGGCACGAAATGGCTAACAGTATATTTATACCACCGATGATTTTGAATATAATGTGTTTCTGTGGTGATGTTTCCACGGAGTTACAACTTGCCATCTTCATCATTGTGTAGATATAAGCTACACCGAAGACAATGATAAGCAATAGACGACTGACAAATTGATCTTGTAGCATATTCGAATGTTTTTAGTTGATTGATAATAAGTTCTGCGGTACTTTACAATGGTTCCTAAGTATGGTATATGGTAGTGTGAGAGAAAATTGCTTGGCTGAAGCTTTTTCTCGGTAGACTAATACCATATTAGAATGGGATAATGCGAGCATACCAATGAATTCCTGTACGTCCTTGTCTTGTGCAAGTTCTTGGACGAAGGCATCCATAAAGTCCAAATCTTCCTCTCTGTCTTTTAGTCTTTTTATGTCTTTCGCGCCTTCTTCATTGACCTTATATACAAAAAGGAGATTATTTCCTTCGTACTTTATCGATTGTAACAAGCAACTTTCGTCTTTTACATCTCCAACGATACTATTTATCGCCACCGTTGTTGCTTTGGGGGAGTCACTTGTTGCGACGGGTAATTTCAGGTTGGCAATTTTAATCTGCATATCAATCACCTTCTTCAAAGCAGTTGTCGGAGATAACTTGCAAGAATCAACAAATGTGCTAAGTTCTTTGCCTGTAATATTCCATGACATGGATTTCTTGTTCTCCGTTGAGACCTTGAAACAGATGTTCAAACCTTTAGTTTCCAAACTGTGCGCGAAAATATTCCCTAAGTTTCCTTGACCATTCATTTCTATAAAGGAGTATTTCAGCATATCCTTAAATTCATCATAGTTGTTTGAATATACTTGCATAATTGTGTCGTCACCTTTCACACTGACGGCATAAGTTATTGTTTCATCTGCAAACGACATACTGTCCAAATAACCAATTGTCCCTATTTCACGAGGCAAGTCCGCATTACATTCAGCAATGATTTTGGATAAACGTATTTTGTCGTTAAACGTTAACTTTGGACGAGGTTTATTTAAGGCGATAAAGATGCCTGTGAGTGTAAAAACTATAAGTATGGCGATTGTGTACCTGAATAGTTTTTCCATATCACTCAACACTTATAGTGCCACCATCAACATAAACACTACCAGACACGTCTGCATCTATAGTATTTCTGACACGAACATCTTGTGTTACAGGTATTATTCCCAAATTTTGAAGAACCAACATCCAAATGCCAATAGCGATGATTACTAAAATGCTTTTTAGGGATAAGTTCTTCAATTGATTCTTCTTATAATTCCTGTTTGTGTTATTGATAGGTCTTCCACAATTCGGACAAAAAGTAGAGTCCTCAGGAATTTCTTTTCCACAATTTTTACATTCCATAGTACAAAACACATCTCCTTGCCCCATCGGAGAGTTAAAAGTTTTTTATAGTTTGATATACAAAAAATAAGAAACGTGGAGCCAGTTCTGTCACTCGTTCCACTTGTTAAGGCCTTCGCATTGCCCGGATTGTCGAAACGGGCAACGCCGAAAGCCCCACGTTAGTGTAAGTATATAATTCTCCCTCCTGACAACGAGCGGCAGAGCCGTCCGAAGCCAATGAGGGCTGTATACAATACACCCCATGAGGCATTCCCGTTGCTTTGTTTTTGACAATCCATAGAGTTTGCGAAGTTCTAACAAGTCAAAACCAAAGCGTACAGTTACGCCTTATTATATGTATATGTCTGCCCTACCTCTGCCCGTCGGGGCTTTCGGTATGAGTATAGACATCGCAAAGGTAAAGCTTTTGCATGACAATGTATCATGTTTCAATGAAAAATTTATTGGAATGAAGCAAAATACTTCAATCGCACATTAAAACAAGACACGATATAACATCTTATGGAATGATGGGGAGTTTCATAAAATATCACAGCGTAAACATCTCCAACTCAAACAGTTTGTTTACGCATTGTTTACACAGAAACCAAAAACAGCGACTTACGCCGAAGCGCAAGTCGCTGTAATAGAAGCGTGGACCAGATAGGGCTTGAACCTATGACCTCCAGATTATGAGAACGATAAAATGATATTCTACGATAGCTTATTTTATCAATATTAATTGAATATCAAGCAATTATGAATTTTACTATTTCTTATAAAACTCATTAAATACCCATAACTGAAACCGTTTGTTTACGCATTGTTTACGCAGAATTAAAGAGGAGTGAATACTATTATATGCCCATCTGAACATACTTGGTATCTTTTTTGCTCTGCATAAGGCACAGTACTGTCGCAAATAATTGCTATTTTTGCGACAAGACCAAACTGTTGCTCTAAAATTTTCGGCAATCAGACTTATTTGGGGTTATTGTAGCGATTTATTTTCTAAATCTAAATATGAAACTACGAAAACTCGTATAATTTTTTAAGTATTTCTATTTCTGCATCTGAAATTGGGGTTTGAATTAATTCATCGTATTTATTTCTTACATGCAAGTTTACCCCACTGTCAAAAATATTTTCTGATAATTTACTTTGCAAATTGTCAGAAATGGATAAAATATCAGTGCTTAATTTTACGTCAACTGCCCGTAAAGCGGTAATGAATTCTAAATTAAGTCGAATAAAAAGCTCTTCCAATTTTCCGTTTGCTTGTTCTTTTCGCTCATCCTCACCTCTACTTGTATCCAAAAGTATTTGACATTCTACATGAATAGATGTAAATATTTTATAGAAACCATCTAATTTGTGGTTGAGAATCAATATATTTAATAAATTCTGTCTGTTAACCTTTTCATCTTTAATTTTCTGATTTAATTTATTTGTTTTATATAAATAAATTGAAAACACGAAATTAAATAGAGCTATTAGCACAACTCCCAATTTATGTAACATATCAAGACAAGCTACAGATTGTGGTTGCTGTGAAATGTGATGGCTAACACTTTGTGGTATAAATGCTATTCTAGAAATAGAATCAATAAAAACTTGTAAAGTATCCATAATTTATCCAATCGCAGTGTTATTTCTTAAAATTCGTTGAATCGCTTCAGATAAAGTCCTTTCGTATTTGTAAGTTCCCAAAGAACAAAATTTATATTTGTTCATAAAACCATCTCTACCATGTTTTATAACAACATTCCTAAATAATTCCTCAAAAAATGAGGGATTGATAGATTTGATATTTTCGGGAATAATAATTTCTATTGTTTCATATTTGGAGTCGATATCGTCAATATGTGAGTTCTCTCTCACATATACACCTCGATCTCTACCGGTAAAAACTTTTGAAACGATATCGCCACGTCTAACTCTAAAGTCTTCCAAATTAATAATATTATCCTTGCTTTTTTTCATAATTATAAGTATATATATGCATGAATAAATGTACCAGGAAAAAAATATTCACTACACCTAACATATTTATTGTCAGGTTTATCTTCAATGTTTCCAGAATTGTTAAATGTAAGGACTCTATATTTTTCTCCTTTAACAAACGATTCTGTTACTGGATATTTACCATCAAATACAATATTTGCTCTCCCAGATTGTAAAGTCATCTTAGATAATTTTGATGCACTACAACCTCTTAGGTTATAGAAACTTTCAATAAAGCGTAAAGAACCATTTCCTCTATTTTTATATTTTTCTGGAGATACAGATGTAACACCATCTTGTAGAGAATATAGAGTCCATAAAGTTTCTTCCTCAAATTCTCTTTTCCTCAAGAATCCTTTGTTAGTGTATCGTTTTGACAAATCTTTCATTTTGTCAGATATAATAGGATTTGGGCAATTTTCATCTTTAAACTTTTCATAGATTGACATTCCTAAATTCATTATGACTAGTTGGAATGCTCCAACCTTTTCCCCATCTATTTCTTTTTCTTCAAAATATCCTATCGAATAACGACATTTCGTAGAAGAATGTTCTTCGGCATTAATGAGAATTTCTCCAATAACTGTGCATAAATCATCTATTTGTTCGTCTTCTAAATTACGGCCCATCTTGGATAAACAGGCATCAACATAGTCAGATAGAGTTGTTGTATCAATGTCTTTCATCTCAGCTTGTCGAATAGTATCAACTTCAGAACGATGAATACATAGATTATACGGAATAACATGAGAGAACTCTATTTGTTTCTTTGCGTGAATTGCTAAAGAACCTACAGAAAATAACATCGTTCTTATAGAACTTCCTTTAGTAGATTTATCTGTAATTCTTTTTACATAATTTTTAAAGCGCTTTTTCTTTTTGCACCTATTGTAGAACCTAAATATATCCTTGAGTATTAAGTCTAATAAGACTTGAGCTTCAAGAGTGAATTCATTACATTTTGTATAGTCAATGAATATTTCAGGATAATTTGAATATAACGACAAAACTATCAGTTCTCTTATTGCAGAATAACTTTCTTGAGGATTTTCTATTAAAGAAAAAACACTTGGTATTCTAACATAACAATCAGTGTTGATTTTTTCCTTATTTATCAGTTCATAATTAAGAGGGCTATTTACGCAGTTAAGTAGATATGAAACACTAGGAGAAAGCGTATTAGACAACAACTGTTCCACGGAGAGAATTATCCCATTTTTTCTATTATAACGAGCATTCTCTTCGCATAGAATTTGAGCTTTCCTTCTCTTTTTTCTTTTTGTCTTTAGCTGACGCAGGAAGCGCTTATAACCTCTATGCAATCTGCTTTTCTCTTTAGCTGTCATATTATTAAATCCAAACGTATTTCCTTTCTTATGCAAAAGTATAAAATAATCCTGATTATTGAATATAATTCGCTATATTTGTAGAATAAAATCACATTAAAGAATGAAATTGAATAGAATTAAGGCCGTTTTATCCGAAAAAGGTATTTCTCAAACATGGTTGGCCAAACAGCTTAATAAAAGCTTTAGTATGGTTAACGCTTACGCTTGTAACAGAATCCAGCCTAATTTAGATACTTTGCAACAGATTGCCGAGATTTTACAAGTAGACCTTAAGGATTTGATAACCGATAAAAAGGATAGGTGAAATGAAACAGTTTTCAGAAGCAACACGAGTACAGATGCCGGCAATGATTCATCTTACCCGAATAGGATATACTTACTTCGGTAAGTTGAGTGAAGACAAGAATGGCATCGTCTATGACGGTGACACGAATATTCTATTGTCGGTTTTCGAGCAGCAGTTCAAAAAGTTGAATCCCGGACACGAAGGGGAATTTATTCAAGTACTGAAAGACATTCGCAAGGAATTGAATGATGATGATCTTGGTCGTGGTTTTTATAACCGTCTCAAAGCCGTATCTCCTGTAAAATTGATAGACTTTGACAACATAAAGAATAATACATTCCATTTTACAGCCGAGTTTACCTGTAAGAACGGGCAGGATGAGTTCCGCCCGGACATCACTCTGTTTGTGAACGGTCTGCCGCTTTGCTTTGTTGAAGTGAAGAAACCCAACAATCACGGTGGAATGCTGGCGGAGAGCGAACGTATGAATAAGGAACGTTTTCCTAATAAGAAATTCCGCCGTTTCATCAATATCACTCAGTTGATGATATTCAGCAACAATATGGAATACGATGCGCTGGGTGGTATCGTCCCCATACAAGGAGCCTTCTATTGTACTGGCGCACGTGCCTACTCTCCTTTCAACTGTTTCCGTGAAGAAAATCCGGGTGGTTTGAAAGTTGCACCTTTCCATCGTGACTATCCATACAAAGACATTGACAAGTCCGTGGAAAAACGGATACTGTCAGATTACAATTGTCAGGTTATCCACTCCAGCCCGGAATATCAGACAAACCTCGGCTTCAATACGACAACCAATAGAGTATTGACTTCCATGTGTTCGCCCGAGCGGTTGTTATACATCATCAGATATGGCATAGCGTATGTGCGGATGGAACGTGAAGTGGATGGTAAGATTGAATCTACTGACCAAAAGAATATCATGCGATACCAACAGTTGTTTGCATCATTGGCTATCCGCAAGAAATTGGAAGAAGGTGTAAAGTCTGGTGTTGTATGGCACACGCAAGGAAGTGGAAAAACCGCCTTGTCCTATTATCTGACCTATGTTCTCAACGATTTCTATTCCAAGCAGAACAAGGTCGCCAAATTCTATTTCATCGTTGACCGTCTTGATTTATTGGAACAAGCCACGCAAGAGTTTGAAGCCCGTGGATTAGTTGTTTCAACAGCCAATACAAGAGCCGAGCTTATGGAACAGTTCCGTAGTAATCAGGCACAACAAGGTGTGAGCGGTCAGGCGGAAATTACAGTAGTCAACATACAACGCTTTGCGGAGGACAAGGAAAAGGTGCGTATCAGCGATTATGCAACCAATCTCCAGCGTATCTTCATACTTGACGAAGCACACCGTGGATATAAGCCCGGCGGCTGTTTTCTTGCCAACCTTTTCGATGCGGACACCGATGCGGTAAAAATAGCACTTACCGGCACTCCGCTATTAAAAGAGGAACGAGCAAGTTGCAAAGTGTTTGGTAACTACCTGCATACTTATTATTATGACAAATCCATAGCTGACGGCTATACGCTGAAAATCATACGCGAGGATATAGAAACGTCCTATAAGGAACGACTTTCGGATGTATATGACAAACTAGACACCTTGGTGCAGAAGAAAGACATCCGGAAATCGGAAATCATAGAACATCCAAGTTACGTGAAAGAACTGGCTCGCTATATCATGGAGGACTTGAAAGAGTTTCGCAAGATACAGGGGGACTATACTTTGGGCGGCATGGTCATCTGCGAGACCAGTGAACAGGCACGGCGGCTCTATGATCTGTTTGAAGAAGAATGGCAGAAATACCAGCCGAAGCCAATCAAGATAAAACTGGCGGACGGAACTTATGTCGTCGGCGAGCCAGAAGTGGATTATAAGTCAGCGTATAGACCGTTAAAAGCCGGAATCATTCTTCACGATACAGATGACAAGGAAACCAGGAAACAGATAGTTAAGGATTTCAAGAAGAATATGACAGTGGATATTCTTATTGTGTTCAATATGCTTTTGACTGGATTTGACGCCCCCCGTCTGAAACGCCTGTATTTCGGTCGCAAGTTGAAAGACCATAATCTGCTTCAAGCCATTACCCGTGTGAACCGTCCCTATCCGGGAATGCGTTACGGATTTGTCATTGATTTTGCAGACATCAAACGCAACTTCAAAGAAACAAACGAAGCGTATTTGCGAGAGTTGAACCGTTTTAATGATGTGGACGAGACTGGAAAAGAAGCAGCGACAGATACGTTTACCCAAGTCATTGAGGATAAGGAGGAGATTGTAAACCAAATGAAGAAAATCCGCCAGACACTCTTTGACTATTCTTACGACAATGCGGAAGAGTTTTCTTCCGAAATCTCTACAGAGGAAGACAAAGCCGTACTGCTCGATTTGAAACAGGCGTTGGAATCAGCAAAGAATATGGCAAACCTTGTGCGTACTTTCGGTGACGAAGATATGAAAGAACAGTTTGCCAAACTTGAAATTACAAAATTGCCGCAACTACTTTCCGAAGTGCAAAGGCGGATTGGTATCATTAACCAAAAGGAGGCGTTCAGTACCAATGACGAAACTAAGACCCTTATCAACGAGGCAATGATGGATATAGAGTTCACATTTTCCAAAATCGGACAAGAAGAAATGCGGCTCATATCTGGTGGAGCGGAACTTAAAGAGAAATGGCAGCGCACTATCGCCTCATTTACTCAAAACTTTGACCAGGAAGATCCTGAATTCATGTCATTACGTGATGCCTTTATGGAGCGGTTCAAAGAACATGGTTTTGTGATTGACACCATAGCCAAGTTCAACGAGGAGACACAAGCTTTGGATGAAATTGTAAAACGCCTGCAAGACTTGCAAAAGCGGAATAATGTATTGCTGAAAAAATATAAAGGGGATGAAAAGTTTGCCCGTGTACACAAGCGTATACGTGAAGTAAACAAACAAAGGGAAGAGAAAGGACAGAAGCCTATGTTTTCGTTCCTTGACGAAGAAATAGCAGCCATACTTAATATCATAAAAGAAGATGTGGATGCCAAGGTATATGACCGCAACGATATTCTGAAAAAAGATGCCTATTTCGGACGCACGGTAATGGCTCTTATAAACGGATGCCTGTATCATTTTCCGCAGATAAAGCCGGAAATGGATGACTACAAGTTTATCCAGACACGTATTTCACAACAATATATCAACCAATATAACGCCACTTACGGCCTTTCATAAAAATTATGTCTGACATTAAGGAAAAAACATTAAAGCTCATTGACGGGCTTAAAGCTACTTGCCAGTCATACGGCATGGGAAACGATGGCAACGAATATAAGATTATCACTCAGGTTTTTCTTTATAAATTCCTGAATGACAAGTTCGGCTATGAACTAAAAAATGCGAAAAGCGACATAGCTAAGAAACTAACAGGAGGTGCAAAATGGGAAACAGCATACGCAAATCTTTCCGATAATGAACGGATGCTTATTCAAAGTGCAATATCGCCGGATGTTCCTATGCTTGAACCTTACCATTTGATAGCCAATCTTTGGAACCAGCAAGGGAAAGGAGATTTTGATACCATCTTTGACAATACCATGACAGATATTGCCGAACAGAATGCGGACATATTCTCCACACAGACTACTGCTAATACAAAGATTCCTTTATTCGAGCCTCTGACCCCGTTTGTGACGGACAGTGCCCAACGTGCGCCTTTTGCCCGGGCTTTGGTAGATAAGCTCGTAAATTTCTCTTTTGAAGAGGCGTTCGCCCAAAATTATGATTTCTTCTCCAGTATCTTTGAATACTTGATAAAGGACTACAATACAGCTGGAGGTGGTAAGTATGCGGAGTATTACACTCCTCATGCCATAGCTACCATTATGGCACGTCTGCTTGTCGGCGACCATGCCGACCTGCACAGCATGGAGTGTTATGACCCATCTGCCGGAACAGGTACATTGCTTATGGCATTAAGCCACCAGATAGGCGAAGACCGTTGTACCATCTTCTCACAGGATATTTCCCAGCGAAGCAATAAGATGCTCAAACTGAATTTGCTGCTCAACGGACTTGTCTCTTCGCTTGACAATGCCATCCAAGGTGACACTCTTGTAAGCCCTTACCACAAGAGCGATGACGGACAGCAGTTGCGCCAGTTCGATTTCGTAGTCAGCAATCCGCCTTTCAAGATGGATTTCTCCGATACCCGTGAGAAGATAGCCGCCATGCCGGCCCGCTTTTGGGCAGGAGTACCCAATGTGCCAGCCAAAAAGAAAGAATCAATGGCAATATACACCTGCTTCATCCAACATGTTATCAACTCATTGAAGAAGACTGGAAAGGGTGCGATTGTCATTCCGACTGGATTTATCACGGCTAAAAGTGGCATTGAGAACAAAATCCTTCATAAAATTGTAGATGATAAAGTGGTATATGGATGCGTTTCCATGCCGAGCAATGTATTTGCCAATACAGGAACGAATGTAAGCGTGCTGTTCTTTGACAAGTCTGCCACTGCAGATAAGGTGATTCTGATTGATGCCAGCAAACTTGGAGAGGAATACAAGGATGCCAACGGACTGAAAAAGGTGCGTCTGAATGATAGCGAGATTGAAAAGATTGTCGGTACATTCCAGCGAAAGGAAGCCGTTGACGATTTTTCGGTAGCTGTCACCTACGATGAAATCAAAGAAAAGGGCTACAGCCTCTCCGCCGGACAATATTTCGACATCAAGATAGATTATGTGGATATTACGGAAGATGAGTTCAATCGCCGCATGAACAACTACAAACAGGCTCTTTCCGAACAATTTGCGGAAAGCCACCGTTTAGAAGAAGAAATCTTGAAACAGTTGGACGCTTTGCGTTTCAACGCAAATGTAGGCAGCAATGAGTAACGAAATACAATTTTTGTTATACAGCCTTCCCGATGAAGAAGGAAAGGTTCAGGTTATTATAAAGGACGAGACCATTTGGTGTACCCAAAAGGCTATGGCACAGCTTTTTGGTATTGACAAATCCGGTATTAGTCGCCATATAACCAATATCTTCAAAGAGGGAGAACTTGACCAAGACACGACAGTTGCAAAAATTGCAACCGTCGTAAATCGTGGTATAAGAGGTGAAGTGGAAGAACTGGTCGATTTCTACAATCTTGATATGATTATTGCGGTGGGTTATCGTGTCTCTTCACCCAAAGCCACCAAGTTCCGTCAATGGGCTACTAAGATTCTCAATGAGTATATCAAGAAAGGATTTGTATTAGACGATGACCGTTTGAAACAGGGAACGGCGGTATTTGGCAAGGATTATTTCCGTGAATTGCTTGAAAGGGTCCGTTCTATTCGTGCCAGCGAAAGGCGTATCTGGCAACAGATTACCGATATATATGCTGAATGCAGTACGGACTATGATAAGAACTCGCCGACTACACACGATTTCTATGCAATGATACAGAACCGTTTCCATTATGCCATTACAGGGCAGACAGCAGCAGAGATAATCTATACCAAAGCCGACCATACCAAAGACCATATGGGGCTGACCACGTGGAAGAACGCTCCTGATGGACGTATCTTGAAATCGGACGTATCAATAGCCAAGAATTATTTGCAGGAAAATGAAATCCGACGTTTGGAACGTGCAGTAACAGGTTTCTTCGATTATATAGAAGACCTCATAGAGCGTGAAAACACATTCAATATGGAACAATTTTCAGCCAGTGTCAATGAGTTTCTGACTTTTCGCAAATATCAGATATTGCCGGATAAAGGGTGCATCTCTGCGGCACAAGCAAAGGCTAAGGCAGAAAGCGAATATGACATATTCAATAAAACCCAACGGATAGATTCTGACTTTGACAAACAGATAAGGGGAATGTTGGGAAACAAAAACATTGAGAAATAATATGTAATGGATTATAGCTATCATATATGATTAATATTAACGAAATCAAACAGTTACTCAAAGTAAAATCTGATGGTTGTTTATATCACAGAGAAAGTCAAACTCTAGAATTTAAAGAAGCCTTTAATTTTGCTGGATTGGCTGAATACTTTAGAGATTTTGCTGCATTTGCGAATAATAAAGGAGGGTGGCTTATTTTTGGAGTTAAAGATAGACCTAAACGAGAATTGATTGGACTTAATGAAAAATCTGCAACTCAATTAGACAAGTTTGACCCTGAGAAAATTACAGGATTTCTTTTGGAAGTATTCTCTGGTAATATTCAGTGGGAGCACGATGTCATAGAAATAGATGGATTAAAATATGGTGTTTTTCATGTAGATGAAGCAACTGTTAAACCCATTATTTGTAAGAAAGACGAATCTGATATTCTTAAAAATGGAGAAATATATTTTCGATATGGCGGTAGAACACAAAAAATTCAAGCAGCAGAATTAGAAGCTATAATTAACCATCGTATAGAAAAACAAAATACACAATGGATTGATTTGGTTTCAAAGATTGCAAAAGCCGGTCCACAAAATGCGGCAATCCTTGATATAGACAAAGGAGAACTGTCTAAAAATGATGCACAAATACTTGTAGTTGATGATGCACTTGTGCAAGGTATAAAATGGATTAAAGAAGGCTCTTTTAATGAAAAGAATGGAGCACCAGCATTAAAACTTATTGGTGAAGTACAACCTATAAATACAGTTGAAGTTATAAAAAAAGAGAAGATAAATAGGTTAAAAGAATATCCATTATCAGCAAAGGAATTAGCGGATAAGGTAAAGACTAGGATTTCAATTGGCATTAATGATATCTGGAGAATCATTAATGAAACGAATATGAAAACTAATCCTGATTATTCAATTTTTAATTTTAGAAACAAAAGCCAAGAAGAATGTTTCGAAAAAACAGGGAATGTTCCTAAGGGAGTCCCTTCTATATATAAGTTATCCGCAATTGATTACATTGTTACAGTGTATAATAATGAGCGAGCAAAAAGATAAACGATTCTATTCATTCGTTTGATATGAAATTAAAAAAATATAAATTAGGAGAACTTCTTAATGTCTCAAGAGGAGCAAGTCTCAGTGGCGAATATTATGCCACTGAAGGCGATTATATCCGTCTGACTTGTGGCAACTTCGATTATCAAAATAACTGCTTCAAGGAGAATACATCAAAAGACAATCTTTATTACATAGGAGAGTTCAGACCGGAATTTCTCATGAAAAAGGGAGATATTATTACCCCTTTGACCGAACAGGCAATTGGCTTGCTTGGTTCTACTGCGATTATTCCTGAAAACGATAAATATATTCAAAGCCAAGATGTCGCAAAGATTGTTTGTAAAGAGGATGTATTGGACAAAGATTTCGCTTTTTATCTAATATCCTCTACTATAGTGAAGCAACAGCTAAGTGCTGCCGCTCAACAAACCAAAATACGTCATACTTCTCCTGATAAAATCAAAGATTGCATAGTATGGATCCCCAAATTGACGGAGCAGAAATACATAGGCAAATTGCTCCGTACTCTTGATTCTAAAATCGAACTCAATCGCACGATAAATCAGAATTTACCGACACTTGCCCATTCATTAAAAGCGGTAGAAGTTCGTCACGTTGTTTGGTAAAGAGTTCTATCTCATTTCGGTTTGTTATAATCATTGAAAGTAAAGAATCAAATTTTTCTTTTGCTTTTTTATTAGGACAAACTAACACATATAGTTCTTTCATATCCTTATCAGAAAGATGTCCAACCGTAGAACCTTTTGCTCTTGCTTCTTTTGCCTTTATGTATGGTTGTATATCATATTTAACCTGAACAATAGAAACATTTGAATTTTTAGATGCTCGTAATCTAACACTTCGTTGATTGAGGTATGATTTATTGTCTGTCCAATAGTTCATGTGAAAGTTACCATCCATACCAACTAATAAGTCTTGTTTTTTAAGCAAATACTTTTCTTCAACTTCCTCAGTTGTGTAAGTAGAGATTGTATTATTCAGAATGTCTCTTATTCGAACGACTGGAACCGTTGTTTCCTGTTCAGTAAAAAGTTCGGTAGAAAAAGGGAAACCATATTGTAAATCAACTTCATTTGCTAACATTGAAACTTTCCATCCTTTCGGAATCTCTCGTTTCAACTTCTTATTCCAAACCATCTCACCGCCACTTGACTTATACGGTTTTCCCTCTTCATTCGGAAAGTCAAACTGTACAAACCAGTAATCGTAAAGTTGTTTAGCCATCACTTCTAAATTCTGATTTATCTGACGATTGAGCTCAATCTTTTTGTCTAATGCTGAAAATATTTCGCCAATCCGTTCCTGTTCGCTTAACGGAATGATCGGGACGGGAAAGGAATTTAGTGCTTCTACGGATAACGCATAGCGTTGTCCGCTTCCAGAGGCATTGCAAGCGAAATATTTCTTTGCATAGTCTGTATGCAGCAGAGCATTCAGATAACGTCCGTCTAAAATAGCTTTGTTAGGTGTAATTAGGGCGCAATGGTAACCCAATATCACATCATCGAAATCATCGGCAATATAAGTGGGGATGCCAATATCATCCCGGGTTTCGCTATCCTTGGTTAATGCAACTTGACCTTTTTTCAGTTGAAATTTGGAAATCTCATTGGGGTTGGCACTTGCAAACATAAAAGTGTCATACCGAGCTGTGGTAATAGCCCAGTTATAATAAACATCAACAAAATTACAAAGGCGGATCTCTTTCTCTCCGTCTTTCATTTTCTTATCAACTCCACTAATCTCCACAGTGGCAATGTCTCCCAATTTATATTTTTCCATTTGCATTCATTTTTGAACGCAAAAGTACACATTTTCAAGCAGAATCCATTATGAATATTTACCCTAAATACTTCTTATGTGCCAACTTAACATTGTTTTGGTTTACAATGGCATAGTGAAGCGTAGTGTCAATGCGTACATGCCCCAACAGACGCTGTACCTGTTCAATGGGCATACCTTTGTCAATTGCCATTGTTGCAAGAGTACGGCGAAATTTATGAGGATGAACTTTGGGAATAGAAATAGATTGTCCTAATTTTCTGATCTGTACTTCCACGCCACTAATAGTAAGGCGTGTATATGGCGAATACAGGGAAACAAATAAGGCTGGATTATCATCCGTGCGTTCATCAAGGTATTGTTGCAAATGCAATTTCGTTCGGGCATTGAAATATACTATACGTTCCTTGTTCCCTTTTCCGAACACCACGCATTGCCGTTCGTGAAAGTCAATATCTGCTCGGTTCAGTTTTACCAATTCACCTACACGTATGCCTGTGGATGAAAGAATATCTATAAGGGCGAGGTCTCGTTTATTAGTACAACTGTCCCGTAATTGTTCTAACTGTTCGTCTGACAGCACCTCTTTCACGAGTGAATCTGTCTTTACCTTGTGGATGCGTCTGACCGGGCTTTTGGCTATATAATCTTCATCTTCCAACCATGCAAAGAAACTTGAGAAGATGCGCCGCATGTTGTCAATGGTTACTTTACTGGATTGATGTTCTTCCTGATATTCGGAAAGATAAGAGCGAATATCTGATGTGGTGATATGGCAGATAGTCACGGAGAGTGTAACTAATAATCGCTCAATGGTATTGCGATAATATGCCAATGTCTTGTCTGAACAGCCCTCTATCTTTTTTGCCGAGATAAAAGTGTTCAAAAGCTGCTTATTTTCTTGTGCTTGTTGGCTGACACAATCTTTCTTTTCTATAATTTCCACATTATGCAGTTCTGATGCAAGCACTGCTTTAAGCCGTGCCATCTGTCGGCAGTCCAAGTCACGCTGCATTTCCGTAACTATCGCCTGAATGATGTTCTCTTTCATAAATTCCTATATTTAAGTCCTCTATAATATAAAGGGCTGCTAAATCAGAATTTACCGACACTTGCCCATTCATTAAAAGTGGTAGAAGTTCGTCACGTTGCTTAGTCAATTCTTCAATATTGGATTCATTCTGGAGATACATTTCAACAATATTGGAGACCTGTTCCGAAAAACGGATAATCAATTCACGAGTTGGTTTGCATAACTTTATACTGTTTAGGTTTTCTCTTGTCAGTTGTGGCTGTCCAGATCCAGAGATAGCACCCTCTACATTTGCATAGCGTAAAGCCTGTTTGATATATTCATTGTGTATTGAATCATCTATCATTTTAATAACCATTGCATTTCCTGTAATCCAAGAAAATGGAGCAGTTCTATTTACTGTACCGCAACTATTACCTCGACATGCCATAGCTATTTCGCTATTTTCATGGTTATAAGCGTGATATTTGCCTATGATACCATTAGCACCATAAACCTTGTATTTAGCGAATTCGTCAAGTTCTGATAATCCTAATGTTTTAGGTTGGTACATTTGACATTCGTTACCAAGCGTTGATGATTCCCATCCTCTTGGTATAAACCTCTTTAGCTTCTCATTCCAAACCATCTCACCACCACTTGACTTATACGGTTTTCCCTCTTCATTCGAAAAATCACACTGTACAAACCAGTAATCGTAAAGTTGCTTTGCCATCGCCTCTAAATTCTGATTTAGCAGTGATTTATGTCCTAATTTCCACATACAGGAAAGTCAAAAGAGTATATACCAGCATGGCGATAACAAGCACTTTCATCCAAAAATCCGAAATCCAGACACCCTTGTTTCGACTGAGTATGTTTGCAACCTTGCGCTCGTGTTCTTCCATGTTTTGAAGCTGTGCGGCACGATGCTGTTTCATTAGTATCTCGTCCGTCTTTAATGCCGCCTGCGAAAGGTTCATCATCTGTTCCAAGTCCTCCCGTCCGATTTTTACCTTGTACTTCGTGTTTTCTTGTGCATTCACAATCGCCCTGCAAATTCCGGAAACGATGTTGTCCGCACTGTCTTTAGCGGCATGGAGGGCAGCCACAGCTTCATTCAGGGCAGCGGTCGCCTGTCTCAATGATTCGGCAGCCTCCTGCAAAGTCACTTTGGCAGCCCGTAATTCTTCCAGTCGTTCCTTTACGGCTGTTGTCTCCTGTTCGACTTGATGTTCCGCACCAATCTCGTCCATCAAGCCGTCAATGTCCATCTGCGTATGCTTTGATTTTCCGATTCCCATAAATCCTGTTTTTTGAAAGTTTGTCTATCTGTAAAGCCCTTTTCTGTGTTTGCACATCCTGTTCGCCATTCTTGCACAGCGGCGAGCCCATTCACGGTCATCCTCGTCCTTGTCTCGTCCCCAGCCACCTGTATCAGAACCACCGCCGCCACTTGAAGCAGCCATGCTTGTGGCAGCGTCCAGATACCCGGCAAAGAGGAGAAGAGCCGTATGCAGTATCTCCTCAATCTTGGCAAGCGGATGCGCTTCCTCCAAAGAGCACTCCTGACGGATAATATTGTCCGCCGCTTCGGGTATCTCCACACGGTAACGGTGATGCTCGTCTGTCGTAATGTCGTAGTGCCTGATTATAGGCTTCTGAGTGACCATAGGCCGTAGAACAGGAGTAGTATTGGCTGTCCGTGTTTGCCGTAAATCCGGCTTTGCCGGCTCGGGCTTCCTCTCCTGCTGATGCAGTTTCGCCCAAGTAGCCTCTATCTTTGAGGGGGTGAGGTTTCGTCCAATACCCAGTACGGATGACTTATAAATGGAGTTGCCTCGTTTCACCGAATAGCCGTAAACCCCGCCATCGTCATTCTCTTGCAAATGTACTTTATAGCCTCGTTTTTTCAGTTCTGTTTCATACTGCTGCCAGCTGAATTTTTCCATAGAGCGGAGTATCTCCATGCAACAGTCTGAAATCTCCTGCTTGTGACGGATGCCTATATCTTCGGACTGAACCCAGCCCCGTCTTTCGTTGATGATATTCGCAGCCATGACCGCCCTCTCACCAATCTTTTGGCTGGCATTGACATTGCCGTCCATGTCTACACGGTTGGCATCGATGTGCAGATGGAGAATGCCACTTTGGGCATCCCGGTGCAGGGCAACGATGTATTGCGAGCCTTTTAGGTTCGTCCGCTTCGAGGTAGCCCGTCCGGTCTTATGGGAAAAGTCTATAGAATCGAATACTCGTATGAACTCGTCTGCCAGACGTGCCCAGTCATCCATCGCCCAACCACGGCTTTCTTCCTCGGATGGGGAAATCTCGATTCTTATCACGTTCCTGCCGAGCGGTCTGCCCTTGTTGATTCTGTCCGCAAACTTCTTCTGCACGAGCATCATCCGCCCGTACACCGCTTCCGGCGAAATATCATTAGGCAGCCGGTTGGTTTTGACCAGATCAGCCCTTTCCTTGTTGACGGAGTATCTTATGGCATTTGCTCCGTGTGAAATAGTAGAGGCTTTTGCTATCATGACGGGTAAGGAAATTTATTCGGTAAGGTAGTTTTCTATCTGATTCCAGCGATTTATGAGCTGCGTGGCGGCTCTCATCCACTGTTCCACAAATCGGGTATCACTGAAATACATCGCCCGCTTGTCCGCCTGTATGGACTTGACGGCTGCTGCGATGCGGATAAGGTCACCCCTTGCGTCCACCAGATTGCACAGGGCTTCCACCTCTCGCTCGGACAGTCGTTGCCGTGGATGCTGCCCCAAAGCAGTGCGGCGCACGTAGCAACTCATGGACAAACCACATGTCTTGGCGAGTTCTGCCGCTTGGGCGTATTCCTCTTTCGTCACACGGGCTTCAAGCCGCATGATGCGCCTGAAATCTTTTTTCTCGTTCTTGCCATTTTCTTTGCCGGTATTCTCTTTCTTATTCATATTCTGTTATGTTGTAAAAAGTAAGATTGTAATCTAAAAAGGGACAGCATGGTGGGAGCTTGCGACTACCGGAATATGCCCATGTGGTACGGATGAGCGGAGCGAATTTGTACGACATGGGAACTTCTTGCAACACCCGACACAAAAGCTCTGGACACACATGCACCTCTGACTTGGTCATGCCTGACATTCAGCCGAAACACCATCACCGGATTCTTCCTCTGCCAAAGGCTGTGGAGAAGCCGTAACAGGAGGAATAAGGGAAGAAGGGTAAAGCAGTTCGCCTTCGTCAGATACAACAGGCATTTCATCCAACGGAAGAAAAACGTCATCAGAAAGACTTGCCTCTGCCATTGCTTCAACCTGTCCGCAACCTTTCGAGTTGGGGAAATGTTCCCCGACAGAGCTGTCCGAATTGCTTCCGGAAACCACCGGCGCGGCACAAACCTTATCATCGGACTTCACAGACATTTCCTCCCTTTCGCCGGATCTGTCTTTCAGGCGGACATAAAAGGGATTGTCTATGAGTCTGTTGTCCTGCATCCATGCCGATATACATTTCAGCCTATGGACGCTTGTCCGGTTGCCCTGTGTGGATGCGACAATTCCCAGCCGATTCATCTTGTCCAATACACGGGATATGGTCTTCTTGTCGTAGCCCAACTTGCAGGACAAATCCACTTCCGAAAGGATGGCTTGCCCCACCTGTAAGGTCGTGGAGAAGCCTTTCATGGCATATTCGGTCTCTTTCAACACTGCTGCCTCAATAAGCTGATGCAGAATCTTCATACGGTCAATGCCGTACTTGCTCCCTGCCAGATACGAAAGCTGTTCTGACGAAAGCACGATACAATAGTTCAAGTCTGTTTTCATTGTTTTCTGATATGAAGATGATTTATAAATGGTGCAGCCAAAAGAGAAAATCAGCGTTGCATTCCGCATCCTCTCTCTGGCATATAATATTCCTTGTCGTAGGCTATATGGTCAAGTACATTTTGCAGCTTATCAAGTTGGTAGTTATCCAAAACAGGAATAGCAGCAATCGTGATTTTCTGTGAAGCGATACGGCGATGTTCACAATTCTTTTCTGACATACTGCCATCTCCGTCAGCATAAACACTCCGCAGATAATCGTTCACAGCTTCGGTTTGTACTTTGCTTGGATATGCAGCAGAATAATTGTCTTGAATATACTCCACCATATGGCTGACCGCATTTGCCAGTAGTGGTTCATACTTTTGTATTTGCCTGATTAGCTCTTCCTTTTTCATACAGTCAATTCATTTTGTCCCATGTCCCATGCATATCTTATAAATTTCTTTTTATCTACTTTTTGTTTTTATTATTTTTTTAGGGGGAAAGAGGGACAAAGGGACATGATATTTGTCTTTTCCCTTAATTTGAATGGTAAATTCTGTTCACAATAATAATGTTGCACTGGTTTCTTCGCCTGGTGTATCTATTCTCACCCAAGGATGCTTTGTCCGTCCTGTCTTGTCGCAGTATGCAGGGTGCAGCCCCTTGACCTTTTCCTGATCACTCCGTTTCCAATTAGGAATCATAGACATCAGGCGATTAATATATTGTGATGTGTATTTAGACGGATTGCGTCTGACTATATCATTGGGTAGTTCCTCTATAATCTGACGGGCACAAACCATATTGAGTGTGGTCATTTTGAAGTTTGAATCTAGGTATGCTCCTTTTTGATAAGCCAATCGGTTAGGAATAGTCCAACTTGCGTATTGGATGGGGATCTCACGCTCCAAATACATTTCCAAATCTTCCATGATAGGGTCAACAAGAATGTTGGAATGTTGCCCCTGTACCTCATTTGCTTTGATTTCTAAATCTGGTGTTAAGTAAAGTTTCATTCCTTGCCGATAATAGACGTACGCTTCTGCCCAAAGTTGAGGAACAGTACGTTGTAAAATATCCAACCATTCTGATACATGACCGTTACCTCTGACCGGGATTATCCACCAGCGACGGTTTCCATTGTCACCTTGCAGGAAATTTGTTTCATTAGTAGTAGCTGCGAAGACATTGTGCCGCATAAATTCCACTACCTTATGTCCGTATGCAGGCCGCATAAAGTCACTACAGCGGCTCAGAAAAGCTTTGGCTGCCTCTGCGTCATTTGCCCGTTTTAATCCGTTCAACTCACTTATTTCTATAATCCAACCATTGGTTATGGTTTCTACCTTCTCCTTGTCTCCACTGGCAAAAGAGAACGAATCGTTGAACCACTTTCCACCGATGGTTTTGAAAAAGGTGCTTTTTCCGATGCCCTGGGGACCAGGCAGAGTCAATACGTTGTCAAACTTACAACCGGGGGTAAAAACCCGGGCAACAGCCGCTACGAACCATAACTTTGTTTGTTCCCTTACAAGTGGAGTATCTTCCGCTCCTAAATAATCAATAATAGTTGTGGCTATACGAGGTTCCCCATCCCATATTTCTTGGGTGATAAAATCCTGTACAGGATTAAAACCACGTTCCAAAGAGGTTGTTTTTAATATTTCAAATACCTTATTCTGCGTCAGATATAATTTGTATGTCCTTTCCAGATAGTCTTGTATCTTTCCAACTGACTCTTCATCAATTTTATTGCCATTGACATTATGGAATAAAGAACAGAAACATATATCATCCTGAGAAAAGGTATCGTACTTTATCATGCTCAAGTTTTCATCCGATGTAAAGATGAGCCTATAATTACTTATGGAGCGGAAAAGATTCCCGTAGCTGTCTGTTGCCAGCTGCTGTTTCCAATTCTCTTTCATACTGTTTACTCTTTAATGTGGATACCACCCGATTCCTTTGCCAGCGATAATGCAAGGTCTGCATCCACTACAATTTTTCGTCCTATTTGTGTGATAGCCTTGTCAATTATACCGCTCTTCTTAATGCGATTAGCCGTAGGTACACTACATCCAAACACACGGGCAATACCCTCTATTCCATAGTAGTTGCCTTTTGGAGCTATTGGGGATGTAGCTTTTTCTGTGGACTCTACACTTTTTGTAATTAGAAAACAAAGTTCCTCGCCGGTCATCATAGCAATAGGCTTTTGAAGCAACTGGTTTAGATTGAATTTTTCTTCCATACCTTTATTTGTTTAGTTATTGAATACTTTAAGCCTCGGTTCAACTCTGTGAAACCGATTTCGCAAGCAAAGGTATTGTATGAAACTCAGCGTATTGGTCGGCTTATTTATACCTTAATATAACCGACCGATTTACAACAGATATTTACAGAAAGTAAAAACGGATAGCTGGATTTCCCAACTATCCGTTTTTGATAAAATAATTTGTCCATCGGTCTATTATCCGTTTTGCTTTGATATAACTGTTTCCTCTTTGAGGTGAAGTCAATGTAATATCTTTGATTTCACCATATCTTTTCTGTGGAATGTCATGTCCGTAATGTCGCTGGTAGAATTGTTCGATGGCACGATGAAATGTCATGTATCTTATAGAGGCCTTCATTCTTCCAGCTTTTACCAGAGCTTTCAATAAATAGGCAAGGCTTATATCCTCGGTGTTCTCTTCAAGAAAAGAGTAAATGCCTTGTTTGATACGTTCCTTATCCCCAATAAGGATGTCATCCAATGATTGTATTACTTTTCTGTTCCCACGTTTACCTTTCACTTTTCGCAAGGCAAACATAACTTCTTTCCAAATATCCGGATTACATACTTCAGCCGTTGCTTCCCATTCGGCTTTACTTTCAGTTCCTATCTCTATGCTTTTATTAACAAGCAAAGCAATACACGATTTTATCAGAAGTATATCGCCATTATCAACTCCTTCACTACTCAACAGACGGTCAAGTAACTTAGCCATACGTGAAAGGCCGTGGTCAAATATTACGAAATAGTACATACAATAACTTAAGGCCTCCTTTTTCTCTATCACATAATCGTACAGGTTAGCCACAAACTCTCCAACAAACACGGCGTGGGATAGGACGATGATTTGGGAAATGTACGTCAAGAACTGATACACCATTTTTCTTTCAAGATTGCTTAACAGATAGCATCCTTTGTTGTTTCTCATTAGTACATCCAACTGCCCAGTCAAATAGGCTTTCGTTTCCTGTGGCAAACGATTCCAAATTTCAAGAGGTGTTTTGGAATGAACCATCAGTAATTCTGACTTTGGGGATGTGAGTAGCTCTACCGTAGCCGTTTTTATGTTTATGCCTATCCATAACCGTTTGTTGGTAATACATTGGGCTATAATATCTGTATACTTGCCGGCCCATTGTTGATTGGCTATATTCTGTACATTTTTGCCGTTTCCATTTATAAGTTCAGAAAGCCAGTTATATAACAGCAAAGCTTCTGGCGGTGTACATTCCCGCATCATCTGATACATATCTGTCAAAACAGATAAGTTACCCTTTTCAACAGCATCCATGCGTTTACAGAAATTGGCATACAATTCTTCGTTGGCGGATTTCCAAGTACGAATAGCCATATCAGCACAATCCTTTCTAGTAAAATACTCCCTTATTCTCTCTATGAAATGAATCATCCTTAAAATCGTATTATAGTCGTTTAAACAATTTGGCTAAATCCTCAGTGGACATACTCGTCAGTTTTGCCAATAACAAATCTCTTTCAGAAGTCTTTGTCAAATTCAACAGCTTTGAGTTATTTTCCATCTGAATTTCAAGTGGATAGTGCTCAATGTATATTTGAGTGATTGCATGATCAGAAGATGCGTGTCCCATGCTTTCAGAAATATAATCCATATCTACTCCGGCATTATGTAAGTTCGTGGCAAACGAATGACGGCACCATGTACCAGACGGACAGATGGATTTATCCCACTTCAGTGCTTCGTGACATATTTTGATGATACGGTCTTTCACATTAGAGTTTTCCTGCATTGTATATTTGCGACGCAGTTCTTCTGTTTCAGCTCCTTTTAATATGTGGGGAAAGACTAAACCGCCTCGGGTCGGAGGTGCAGCCACTTCATTTAAAATATATTGTAAAGGAGGTATGATAGGAACGATTACTTCGGAACCGTCAGTACTTCTTCGGGAAGTTTTCTTACGGTTGAAGCGGAAAGCTTTACCATGTGTCTGATAATAATAATTATCGTAAGTCAATCGCCCTGCATCTGCCATATTGAACCCATTACACAAATACTGGGCAAGAAACAATCCCAATGAGTAGTGAGCGCGTTTGGTATATTCTTCTGACCAATATTCGGGATATTTCTTGGATACAAAGAGGTTATATAGTTCTGTCATTTGATTAACATTCAGAAAACTTTGTTTACGCTTTGCGCTCTTAGGAATACTTACAAGCCCTTTCTCCTTCTTGTTAGAGAAAGGATAAGGAACATCTTTGAGATGGCCTTCATGTACACACTTATTCCATACGGCACGACAACAGCGTAAATATATCCCTGCGGTAGTATCACTGATTTTTCCTATTATCTTCCCATTCTCATCTTTTACTCCATTATGCATTCCGTCCTTCCACTTCTGAATTTCTGCTGCACTAATGCAAAATCCTTTAATCATATTTGGTCCGAGTATCTTTCTTAATGATTTGAGTGCGCACTCATAACTCTCTGCTGTAGTAAAGCGTGCACCATCATCGTCTGTTCGTAATCCGCTAATGATTTCTTCCCATATGCCAATAAAAGATTGTGGTTTATTTGTTTCTTCATTGGGTGTTGCGACTTCTTCTCCCATGATACATTGACGTACCATTTCAAATGTCAGAATGCCACCTTTATTCAGATTCATCAGAATTTCTTTGTATTTAGGAATAAGGGTATCTTTCCACTCTTTTTGAAGTCTGTAGTTCTCGCTCTTACATTTAGTTGCATTACAAATATCTGAAAACTTTCTTTCAGTAAAAGAACTTCCAACTGTGAAATAAAAGAATTTACGGTCTACCGTGAAACGAAGAGATAATGGAAACTCATACGCATTTTTTTCTGCGAGTACGTGAGTCCAACACGATAGAAACAGAACAATTACGTTCTTTGAAAAGGGACATGGATTTTGTCAGTTTTTCCATTGCATTCATTGTTTATGTTCAACATAACCTCTGAATACAGACGCTTTGCAATGTGAGGCATACATACACAAAACACTGCATATAACCACAGAGCCCTTACCCTTAGACGGATAAAAACATTGTTGTTATATGCAGCGGTGCAATCTCGTTAACCTCTGTCGCTGAATGGTAACCGGGCTTATGCTAATCGGTCTCAACCCCTGAAGTAACTCTCGCGTTTCGTTTGTTATATAGAGTACCCTCCGACTGGTACTCCCTCTACGCATTGATTCATCGGAATGGGATAACCTACCCACGAAAGTTAAGCAAACTCACTTTCCTTTTCTAAAAAAGAGTACCATAATGGTCATGGCTTGCTACAAATGCATTACGCAATACAAAAATACAATATTATTCTATAAATCAAGGTGAAAATAGAATATATTTGAGTTTATTTAACCGCCAAAGAAGCTACATTAGCTACATATATTAATGAGTAATGTTATAGGACTACATGGAACTTCATAGAAATTCTATGTATAAACATAATCAACTCAAACAGTTTGTTTACGCATTGTTTACACAGAAACCAAAAACAGCGACTTACGCCGAAGCGCAAGTCGCTGTAATAGAAGCGTGGACCAGATAGGGCTTGAACCTATGACCTCCAGATTATGAGTCTGTTGCTCTAACCAACTGAGCTACAAGTCCGGGCTTTTAGGGATTTGATTCCCATTAAGCGGTGCAAAATTACGGTTTTTATTCGAAACGCGCAAATTTGAAAGGAGAAAATTTGCAATTTTTCTGCCTTAGCCGAATTCTTCTCCCAGTTTCATCTGCGCTTCATTGGCAAGAAGCTTAACGCGATTGGAATCGCCGCGCTTGCAAACCACAAGAACATTGCCACTTTCCGCCACAACAAAATTTTCAAGCCCTTCAATCACGGCAACACGCCCGCCCGATAGTTTAACTACATTGTTCTTGCAATTGTGCATAATGGTTCGCGTGGCAAGTTCGGCGTTTCCCGCCTCATCTTTGGTTGTTACGCGGTGAAGGCTTTCCCATGTTCCGAGATCCGCCCACCCAAACGAACAATTTTCTACATATACATTTGAAGTGCGCTCAAGAATTACCTGCTCTATGGACAGGTATAGATTCGACGGATAATATTTCTCCACAAAAGCCTGTTCTTCCTCACGCGAAAGATTCACGAATTCCTTGAGATGAGGAAGTATGTTGGGGATAAGTTCCGCCACGTAAGCATGAACGGTATGGGCATTCCAAACATAAAGACCGGTGTTCCAAAGAAATTCTCCGCTCTCCATGAACATCTTTGCGAAAGAATCATCAGGTTTTTCGGTGAATGATTTTACCGGCGCAAGTCCTTTTTCATCGGGTTGTTCTCCCATTTGAATGTAACCGTATTCTGTTGCAGGCATTGTTGGACGCACACCCATCACTACTACCACCTCATGGTCAGCAACGAAATCAAGTGCATGGCGAATATTCTTTTCGAACTCGTCTTCACGGGTTATATATTGGTCTGCAGGACTGAAAACAATTCGCGCGTCCGGTTCTTTATAGGCAATATGGCTACTTGCCCAAGCCACGGCAGGAGCCGTGCCAAGTCTTACCGGTTCTGCAAGAATATGTCTGCGCGGAAGTTCCGGCAACTGCCTCTCCACAATATCTATATACTTGACGTTCGTGGACACGTATATATTGTCAGGGTCAAGAAATTTCACGAATCTTCTGTAAGTAGATTGCAAAAGCGTTTCTCCCGTGCCGAAAATATCCAAAAACTGCTTGGGCATCTTTTCACAACTTGCCGGCCACAAACGGCGTCCTGCCCCACCCGCGAGTATTACACAAAAATTCTTGCTCATATCGTCATGTTTTTATTTCATTACACATACCATTGAATTCGCGTTGAAAACTGTAATTCTTCTCCGCGAAACGCACAATAAAAATAGAAAACTCTAATGAAACGGCAACCAAAAGCCACATTAAATTATCGTAAAATCAAGAAATAACAAAAACCACTTGGTCATTTCAAGAAATAAGCGTACTTTTGCACCCACATAACGCGCCACGCCCAGATGGCGGAATAGGTAGACGCGCTGGTCTCAAACACCAGTGGAGCAATCCATCCCGGTTCGAGCCCGGGTCTGGGTACCAAGGAAGCGGCTGATACTTTCGAGTATCAGCCGCTTTCTTGTTTTTTGAAGGTTTGATACGTTGTCGGTGTGGCGTTGCTGACCTGCATTGCCGTAGCGACTTATACCTTGTGGATGAGTATTGCTTGGAGCGGAAAGATAGTTTGGATAGGGCGCCCTGTGAAACTATAGACAGAAGCAAACAAAGCTGTTGTATGAAAGAAGGAGTAGTTTGTAACTTCCCCCAGGAGAGATCCCATGAAAGTTATAAACTACTCCAGATACGATTGATAGCGTCGTGCTTGTGTTGCTTGTTAGAACAATCCCCATTCGGCAAACTTCTCGAAGCCGCCGACTTGCTTGATGTATTGACATGCTATCTCAACAATCTCGGCGTATGGTCTTCCGTCGATCTCTGTGTCGCCGATAGCACAAAACAGTTCTACGTTTTGTTTTGTCTGCTGGGCTTTCAAGAAGGCGTAAATGTTCACCGAGACATCGGCCTTTGATAGGTCCTTGCCTTGCACGCCACCGCCTGAGACTGACTGTGCCATGTCCGAACCCAGTTTGCGGTTGGTCGCACCAGCGTCCACGTCAGTGCCACCGCTCCAGTCTCCCAAAGGGTTGATGATGGCGGCGGGGTAGAGTGTTTTCAAATCTTCTGTCTTTGCATTGCTTTGGCAGATGATCAGTTTGCCATTGCCCAAGATGTATTTGCCGTCGGAAGGGTAGCGCTCGTAAATGTCGTGGGCTATCTTGCTGAGCAGCCTCTCCTCGTCAGTCAGTGGCACGCCCTTGAAAATGCCATTGTCACCGCAACGGATTTCGTCGTCTTGATTGTGGGCGAGGATAGGGTCTTGTGACACCATGACAAGCGAGACCTTCAGGTCCTCGCGCTTGGTGATGCGGCTGACGATGGCCTCTGTCTCAGTCTGCGAGATGTCCACACTGCTCTCGATGATGATGTTTGCTACGCCATGGCCGAGCAATACCTCGACGGCAATCTTCGGGTTCTCCACCTTGGAGTAGGCAAGGTCCACAATAGCCCCTGCGATACGGTCTGCCACTTTGTCCGGATGGTACGGATTCACTTTTTCAATCATTGCTTAATATTTAAATTTCATTCTTTTTATTCATATATCTTTCCATCTCGTTGTAACTTATACCTTTTGGAAGAAATTGATTGATGAGCTCATGTTTTTTCTTGCTAACCTTAAACACTAGATCTTTTATTTGCTTATTCAACGGCGTTAGTGTCCGTTGATAAGTGAGGTTATCCATGCAGCCGCTTTTCAGTTCAGCCCTCAATGTCCGTTTACGAACCTTGATAGAGTTGATTTGAGTCTCACACTCCTCTCTAAGGGATTGAAAAGTAGAAAAAGCCTCACAAACCTCTGCTTCCTTGTACTTCATAAAAGTATCAACATACATAGAGTGCCATTTGTCGGATTCTTTGGTAAGTCTCTCTACTCTCTTTTTCAATTTGTTTATCTCAGACTGCATAAAGCGTACCTTGATTTCGACAGAATAGTTCCAACCTTTACTATCCTCAGCGTGCAAGATCTCAAGCACTTGCTCAAGCGTATAAGCTTGATAAATGTGCTTTGCCTCGTCATAACGCGTGTTGATAGCTGTGAATGGTCGCCAATGGTTTATGAATGAAGACACTTGCGTATGCTCAACTCTGCCGTCCTCATAGACCTCAGCACAGCGGTTTGCTCCACTCAACGGACTGCCCGCAAGATGAAAGACGAGGCTTCGATGGCCATCCTCGCCTGTTCGCAAAGCAATAGGACATTCATTCCACCATTCCAAGTATATGCCCAATGTGGGGGCATTAAAGCCGGACGTACCTATATAAGCAAGTCCATTTTGCACGGCAACAGGAGCAAAAAACATCCTACTGTCACGCATGATACGCTCTTGGTGTGCCAACAAATAAAAAGCGTTGTCCGTGAAGAGTTTCTTCTGTCGTTCCTTTTCTTCAGTGGTACTTGGTTGTGGCTTACATGGCTTATTGCCTATACTCAGATACACGCCTGTTGTGTCCAATTTCATTTGATCGGGTACAAAGTCGCCTTGATGTGATTCTTTTGGAAAGCACTCAAGTACAGCACCATTCATTAGGGTGATGCTGTTTTGTGGATGTTCCGTAAAAGTTTTTGTTACTTGTGACATAACTTTTTAATTTAATGATTATTACTGAATCCTTAAACTTGTATCGTTTTTACCACCGTGGCTATGTCTGCTCGGTTGGTTCAGCATCTAAGCTGTCTCTTGATACTTATTCAAAAAGTAAAAGAACTGCTCCCCGTTTTGGAAAGTGGATGCAGAGGTATAGGCTTATTATGAGAATAGCGAAAAAACAGTGCTAAGAATGGTTAATCGGGATTTGTTTGGATTTTGACAAAATAACAGGTGTGTTACACGGCTTGTGTCGTGTGAGGGTGAGACTCAATGCGATTCTGAGATGGCAGCGATTTCCTCTTTTGAGGGCAGATGATAGGCTAAATGGTAATAAAAAAGGTTTATTTGCGTATAAATCACTTGTGAGATTCAAAAAAAAAGCTATATTTGCAGCATGGAATCTTGATTCTTTATGAACATTTAAAGCAAAGGCATTATGGCAAAGAAAAATGAGATTTATAAATGTGAGAAAAGCGAGCTGATGGTGGAGGTCTTGCAGGATGCCGAGGGTACGCCCATGTGCTGTGGCGAGCCGATGAAGCTGTTGCGAGAGAATACGACCGACGGTGCGAAGGAAAAGCATGTGCCTGTGGTAGAGAAGATCGAAGGTGGCTATCGTGTCACGGTGGGCTCTGTGGAGCACCCCATGACGGACGCTCACTATATCCAGTGGATAGAGCTCGTAACCCCGACGGGAGTGCTTCGTCACAATCTTACCCCGCAGGATAAGCCCGTGGCTGAGTTTAAGACCGATGCCACGGAGGTGGAGGCGCGCGAGTATTGCAATCTCCACGGGCTTTGGAAGGGATAGGTCCCCTGTTAGAAGAGAACTTTTTTCATAGGTGTTTGGCTTTCTGCCCCATAGAAAGCGTTTTGTGGTTAATGCCCGGATGGAATGACAACGAGGATTTCCATCCGGTTTTCCATGTATTGCCACCCCAACTATATATAGATAATGAATCGTTTTTTTGTATTATTCCTTCTCCTCTTCTCGCTTGCGGCCCAAGCGCAGCGCGAGGAAGACAAGTATGCCGAGGTGAGTTGGCCCACGCCTAATATAGCGGCCGACACCATCAATGAACTTCAGGGCATTGTCCTGCACCATACCGCCGTACCTACCGTGCTGCGGTCTTTGATGACGCTGACAGACAAGCGACGAGGGGTCGGTGCGCATTGCGTCATAGACACCGACGGCACGCGCTATATTCTCTGTCCCCCTACCGCCGTCACCTTCCATGCCGGTCTGTCTTGTCTCCATGGGCGAGAGTCGTGCAATTACTTCACTGTCGGTGTCGAGTTTCAAGGTAATACTTTGCGGGCACCATTGACGGAAGAGCAGGTGGAGAGTGGCATTGAGTATCTACTGCCCATAATCCGTCAGTATCACATCCCGCTTTCTAACATCGTAACCCACGAGATGGTGCGGACGGCCTACAAGGAGCGCCATCCCGAGGTGAGGTGCTATGGCAAGGTGGATATCACCCCGGTGGAATATCACCGATTCATGGCAGCCTTGGAGGAGCGTTTAGCCCAGGAGGAAGCGGCGGAAAAGGCTCGCAAGGCAAAGGCAAGGCCTTGGAAGAAGATGCTTGAGTCTTTCAGCCTTGAAGCAGGAGCTACGACTCGTTAGAGAATAGATGGGGAGGGTGGCTTGTCAGAGGTTCCGAGGAATAGTTGGTCAAGTCACCCCAAGCCTAATCCATTGTTTGATCCAAGAATTCTGTTTTATCGGGTGATCCCAAATTCCTCTCGTCTTGAGGGCGGGGAATAAAAAACGAAGCAACTCATGAGAGTTGCTTCGTTTTATAAGGTCGGGATGAGGCGACTCGAACGCCCGACCCCTACGTCCCGAACGTAGTGCGCTACCAACTGCGCTACATCCCGATTGCTGTTAAGCGGGTGCAAAGGTACAATGTTTTTCTGAAATAGCGCAAACTTTTGACGATTATTTTTCGTTTTGACCGTTTTGTTTGGCTATAGAGCTGGATTGATGGCAGTATTGTTGGCCTAACGAGGGTGGAATGCGGTGGTAATCATCCGTGGTCCACGTTTCCCATCCATTTTTTGATGCGCTTGCTGATGGCTTTGCGAATCACCTGGAAGTTGCCGCAGCGCAGGTTCAGCCACAGTTCCTCGAAAGATCTGCCCACCTTCACCCACGGGTGTCCCCAGGCGTTGGCGCGGTAATAGCGGTCTTTGTATCCCGTGTTCTCTATCACATAGCGCGGGTGGCGCAACGGAAACTGTAACTCGTGGGGCTTCAGTGTGAAGATACGACGCAGTCCGCGTGGCGTGGTTTCCAGCCCGCCCACGAAATGGGTGGAGTCGGCTGACAGTCCTATGTTCGTTATCTGGTTTTTCTGGGGCATGATAGCCATCTGAGAGTGGAGGAGTTGAGAAGCCCAGAAGATGCTCTCGTAGTGCTCCTTGCCTGAGGCACGGTGGGCGTAGCACATCGGCAGAAAGTCTTCGCGGATGCCTCTTGTCTTGCATAGCGTGCGCAGTTTGGCTACTGTCTCCTCGTCGTCGAGGAAGCCGTAGTCGCCCTCCCATTGGTCCACGACGCGGCGCCAGGAGGCCCAGCCCGAGATGCAGAAGGCGGAGGTGAAGAAATAGGAGGCGGAGACATCGGGCGTCACCTCGTCGATGTTCATGCCCGAGATCATTCCTATACGGTTGTCGTGCTCGTAGCGGTCAAGCATCTCCTTGCAGAAGGGGAAGAAGGACTGTGCCGGGAGGTCGTCGTCCTCCAGCACGATACACTTGTCGACGATGGAGAACGCCCACTTCTGCGACAGATACTCCGAGGGATCACACCCCTGGTTGTGGTCGCAATAATGGCGATAGACATCACATTCCCAATCGATCTGGTCGTCGGCACAGATGGCCCGGCAGGCGGCAATGCCCTCCTTGTCGCGCTCGTTGCCCTCCCTCGCGCCGTCTTGGTAGAGGAATAGCTTTGAGGGACGAGCCTTGCGCACTTGTTCAAACACCTTGCCGAAAAGGTCTGCGCGACTAAAAAACAGCATCAGTACCGCCACGTCGATATTGGACGGATGCTTCTTCTGATTCTCCATATTCTGATTTATTGGGTGAAAACATTGCAAAAGTACTACAATATTTTCGATTGACCAAAGGAAAAGGGGGCGCAGGTCGATAAAAAGCCAAAAAAGAAAAAGCAGATTGCACATCTGCCCTTGCGGGACGTGCAATCTGCTTATCATCTGGTAGGGCTTTCGCCCTTCAGAGCATTACATTACTTCACAACAATCTTCTTGCCGTTGACGATGTAGAGGCCCTTCGGCAGACGGTTCATCTGCTGCAAGGTAGCCACGCGACGGCCCTGGAGGTCGAAGACGGGAGCATTGACATCCTCCTGCTCGCTCTTCACACCCTCTACACCCGTTAGGCTCAGCTGCGGAACGGCGATGATGTCGCTGGCGATGCTGTTGGTGTCGCCCTTACGAGCCACGACGCTATAGCTATAGAGGATAGAGTTGTCGAGACCAGAGAAGGTGTAGTAGGTATTGCTGGCGTCGAGCGTCACCGTGTTCATCGGATTGTTGATCTCGTAGTTGTAGGTGAGGCTTACGTCGTCGATCAGCACGTAGCCCTGCGGCACACGGACGCTGATGCGGACGCTGTCGGCATCGTTGAGCTTGAAGCTCTCCGTGGCCTTGTTGCCAGCCTCCGGCTGCAGGGTGTCGCCCACCAAGGTCCACTTGCCATTGACATACTCATCGACGAAGATCTTGCAAGCAGCGTTGCTTGAGCGGCGCCAGAACTTCAGGTTCTTCACCTTCTTGCCCTTTACGCACATCGTAAGGTACATGCCATCGACGTTCATACGGAGAGAAGGCTTAGCTTCGCCATAGTAGGAACCGCTGGTCGTAGTAGCGCTGGTGGTCCAGCCCTCGGGGAGGTTCTTCACGCCCTCGTCGAAGCCGAAGGTGTAGTCGGCCTCACCGTCCATAGAACGCTGGTAGAGCGTGACGTCATACTGCTGAGCGTCCTTGACGGCATCCCAGCTGGCGGTGAAGGAGTCGTCGGTGATGCCAAAAGCGGCCTTGGCGTTGACCTTGCGCTCGTCGAAGTTGAGCTCGCTGGTGGTGAAATTCACCTTGACGCTGTCAGAGACATAGTCGGCCAGGGCAGCCTGTACCACAGCCGTGTACTCCGTCTGCGGCTCCAGACCCTCAAACTCGATCTCGTTGCCCTCGGTAGAGAGGCTCTCCAGAGCCTTGCCATTCTGCATCAGCGTGACGTTGTAGCTCTTGGCATACTTCACGCTGGTCCAAGTAGCCTTGGCGGAGCGGCCTCTGATGTCGCTGATGCTGATCTGCGGGTTGTCGAGCTTGTAGCTGCTGCCTGAGAGCAGGAAGCGAGCGTCGCCGCCCTCCGTCTCATCGACATAGGCGAAGCCGAACACGTTGCGGTCGTACCAGCCGTTGAAGTTGAAGGAAGTCACCTCGCTGGTGCCAGGGAAGGAATCGCCGCTGTCGCCATTCACCGTAGAACGGCGGTCAGCCTCGACGATATCTACGCGCGGGTGGCTCGGGTCGTTGTTGACGGTATTGGCAGTCCAGACGGCCTGGTCCTCATCCAAGTGCCACACCAGGATGCCGTGGCCAGGGATATACTGGTCCCAACCCTTCTGCTGGCGGTTCTCGATGATGAAGTACTCATAGTTCTTGTTCGGGATGCTGACGCGGAAGGCAGCATTCTTGTCCTCCAGCGGAGTTACCGTGACGAAGGTGTCTGTGGTGGCGTTGAGCTCCGTGAGCTTGAGCCAATCCAGAGAGTAGCGCTCAAAGGCGGTGAAGGTGGCGGGGCAGTTCTGGTCGCCGTTGTAGGAACCAGCACACATCACGTCCCATGCTCCCGGCGTGTTGGACGCAGCAGCATTCATCGTATTGTAGTGGTCGGCGAGACCGAGGACGTGGCCAAACTCATGGACGAACGTACCGATACCCACCGGCTTGTTGGACTGACCGTTGATCTCCTGAGAGGTGGCGTAGCGGTCGATCTTCACGTTGCCCAACTGGATGTCTGCACCGATGTTGGAGAGGTTCCAGCTGTGCGGCCAGATGGTGTTGGGCTTGTTGGAGTCGGCCTGGCCGTAGCCAGCATAGATGACATAGACGTTATCGACCACGCCGTCACCGTCGGTGTCATACGGAGAGAGGTCCACACCCTGCTGATACAGGAGCTTGCAGGCCTCCTGGATCATCTTGTATGCGTTCTCCGTACCCTCGTTACCAGCATAGCTCTGATAGGTGCCCGATACCTGGATAGGACCGTAGCAGTCGATGTCCGGGTCGTAGTTGTGGCCTGATCCCTCGTAGTAGTAGTCGTGGACAGAACCGTAGGAACCGTTCTCGTTGAAGCCCTTCTCATGGAAGAAACGGTCGTAGTATGCTTTCGGGTCGCTCATGGAGAACTTGCAGTTGGAGAACTCCACGAGGATGTTGAGCACCTTCTGCTTGCCAGTCGTCGGCACGTCGCTGATTCTCACACGCTTCGGGCCGTTGGCATTGGACTTCTTGGCAGCGACGCTCTGAAGGGCGCTGGCCTTGGCGGCAGAGAACTGCTTCTCAGCGAGCTGCATCATGACCTCCTTGTTGAGCTTCTGCAGGTAAGCCTTGGCGCGTGCGTCGCGCTGGGCCACCGGCATGGCAACGATGTTGCTGCTGACCAACCCCTGCTCCGTAAGCTCTGCATACTCGTAGTTGTTGGTGGCAAAATTGTACTTCAGCGGATAACCATCTTCGGTCACCGTCATGTGGTAGTGCTCGTCGCCCAGCTTCTGAATGGTAATCATGGTACCATCAGCCTGCTTCGCAACCATCTTGCCCGGCAGTGCGGGCACGGCCATCAACTGTCCTGCACAGAACAGAGAAAGCGCAATTGTGAAAAGTTTCTTTTTAAGGTTCAGCATAATTTATTGAACAAAACAAATTTTTATAGTTGTTTCCCGTCGGCAAAGTTAGTCATTTTCAGCGAAATCGCCGCCATGACAAAAGCTAAAAAACACTATTTTCCGAAATTCATAAATACTAGAGCCGCTTTTTCATCTGCTTCTGCTAGTATGTTCAGATTCTCGCATTGAAAGCTATGAGAGCCTAACATGAAAGAACCGCCACAGAAAATGTGGCGGTTCTTCATCGTTAGTTATGTTCCATGAAAAAAAATGAGAGAATTGAAACTTCACAGCCTCGCTTTTTGTTTTACTTTGATTTATTTATGATATAGCATTGAAAATTCTGTTTTACCCTACCTAATCATCGTCGAGGAAGCCAGCGGGTCCTTGCCGATAGAGTCGGTCTTGGTGGTGTCGGCCTTGGCCACGGACGGACCCTTGTGAGCCTTGTTGTAGCCTGCCATCACCTCCTCGGGAGAGGTGCCGTCCGTTGGTTCGAATGCTATCTGGGCGGCGTTGCCCAGCGTGAGGATGATGGCTACGACCGCTGCAGCCTTGAAGAGTGGCATGAGGCGCTGGCGCATCGTGATGACAATGGGCTTGACGGGCTTCTGCTCATCGACCATGGCAAGCATGCGCTCGTCGAAACTTTCGTCGAGCACTTCCTGCTTCGTCTCTTCGCGCTGGGCGACAAAGAGGTCGCGGTAGGCCAGCAACGCCACAGGCACGTCCTCCTGAGAGAAGAACGAACGCAAGATCTCCTCCTCTTGGAGGGTCGTCTCGCAGCGCCAATAGCGCTCCAGTAGTTGCTCTATATACTTATAGTCCATATTGGTCCAATTGTTCAAATTTTGTTTTGACGGCCTGGCGCGCACGAAAGATGTTCACCTTGACCTGACTCTCGCTGATGCCCATCACCTCGGCCACTTCCTTGTAGCTCTTCCCCTCGAAGTCGCGCAGCTGGATACAGGAGCGTTGCTTCTCCGGCAGGGTGTCGATGATCTGCCTGACGAGGCGGACGCGGTTGCTTTGGTCCGCCTGCTCGAAAGGATTATGCTGGTCGGCAGCCTGGGGAGACACTCCCGCATCGTCGAGCGAGGCGTCATGGCGGCCTTTCCGCTTGGTGAAGTCGATTGAGAGATTGCGACAGACGGACAGGGCGAAAGCCTCCATGGAGTCTATCGCATCCCATTCCGCACGCTTGTCCCAGACTCGCATCAATGTCTCTTGCACGACATCCTCCGCTTCCTCGCGATTCGTCGTTATGCGAAGGGCAAGCCTGAAGAGTACGTTCTTCAGCGGAAGCACATCGTTCCGAAAACTGACTTCTTTCATTTCCTTTCTATAACCAAGACGATTCTCGGGCGTGTTTGTTACGGGCGTTAACTTCTCTTAACTTTTTATTTTCTCCTTTTCTTATAATATGCAGATGATGAGCCTAACCAATAGGGAGCAGGCAAGGGGTGTCAAAGAAAACTAAATAACAGCTCTCAGTTTACTTCATTCCGATTTTATTCCATACCTTTGCACCCATAGCTTATTATCTTATATTGAAGATTCACAAGAATGAGTATGAGGGATAAAGAAGCGAGTATAAAGTTTGCCATCCTTGTCTTATTGCAATTGGTTGTCGTCCAGCTGCGGGCACAGATCACGGGACAGGTCCTCGATGCCGAGGACGGCTACCCTGTGCCCTACGCCAATGTGGGCTATGAGGGAACGAACCACAATGTCCAGAGCGACGCCGACGGCCACTTCACCATCGAACGCCGTCCGGGCCATGTGCTGGTGACCAGTAGCGTCGGCTACAAGGCGGAGAAGGTAAAGGTGAGGGACAACACCTCCGTGCTGACCATCAAAATCAAGTCGGAGACGACCAACATGGCGGAAGTGGAAGTGCGCGGAAGGCGCAAGCGCTACAACCGCAAGGAGAATCCAGCCGTGGCCTTGATGCGTCGCGTTATCGAGGCCAAGAAACTCTCGGACCTGGAGAACCATCCCTTCTACCAGTTTACGAAGTATCAGAAAATCACGCTGGCCCGCAACGATATCGATACGACGAAGCTGACTCCAGGCAAATGGTATAGCGAGGGCGTGGAGAAGTCGGACTACAATGGGAAGTACGTCCTGCCACTGACGATGAGCGAGGTGGTGACCCACCACCTCTATAGCAAAGACCCCAGAAAGGTGCGCGACATGATCGTGGGACAGCACTCTCAGGGGCTCAACAAACTCCTGCAGACGGGTGAGATGATCAACACCATGCTCAAGGAGGTCTTCACGGACGTGAACCTCTATGACGACCACATCCGCCTCATGCAGTATCCCTTCCCAAGTCCTATCGGCCGCACGGCCATCAGTTTCTACCATTTCTATATACAGGACACGGTGCAGGTGGCGGGCGACAGTTGCTATCACCTCCGTTTCTATCCTGCCAACCAGCAGGACTTCGGTTTCACAGGCGACCTTTACGTCCTGAAGGATTCCACGCTCCACGTGAAGCAATGTGTGCTCAATATTCCCAAGAAGAGCGATGTCAACTGGGTGAAATCCATGCGCATCGAGCAGCAGTTCTCGCAGTTGGACAACGGCGAGTGGGTGCTGACCCATGATGACATGTGGGCGGAGATGAGTTTTCCGGCCTTGCTTCCCAACGCCTTGGTGACACGCACGACCCGTCTCGCCGAATATAAGTTTGACGACATTCCGCGATCGCTGCTCCGTGGTAAGGCCCGTACCATTGAGGAGGCCAACGCCCGCATCCGCGATGAGGAGTTCTGGCAGCGGGAGCGCCCTGTCGAACTGACCAAGAGTGAGCAGAACATCGACGGACTGGTCGATCGCATTCGTCGCTCCAAGGGTTTTGGCGTCATCATGGTGGGCGTCAAGGCGTTTGCCGAAAACTTCATCGAAACGAGTCCCACGGGAGAGAAGAGCAAAGTGGATATTGGTCCGGTCAATACCATCATTTCCCACAACTTCGTGGATGGCTACCGCTTCCGCGGGTCGGCCCGAACGATGGCGGCCCTCAATCCCCATCTCTTTTGGAAGGGCTATGGCGCCTATGGCACGCGGTCCAACCGTTGGTACTATGGCTCGGAGGTGACCTACGCCTTCAACAAGAAGGAAAACTCGCCCTTCGAATATCCGATGCGCAATCTCGTTTTCTCCTCGGAGCGGGATGTAATGTCGCCCTCGGACAAATACCTGGTCAACAACAAGGACAACGTCTTCATGTCCTTCCGCACGCAGGACGTGCGCCAGATGTACTTCTACGACCGTCAGCAACTCTCCTTTGTCTATGAGTCCGACTGGGGACTGAGCGTCAACGCTGGAGTGAAGGCGGAGAGCAACGAGGTGGCTGGGGAACTCCATTTCCAGCCCGTCAATGGCGCTCCCGAGGTCTTCAAGATTCGCACCACCGAATTGTCTGCTGGCATCCGCTTCTGTCCGGGACAGACCTTTGTCAATACGAAGCAGCATCGCTGGCCCGTCAATCTTGACCATCCCGACCTCTCGCTGACCCATACGATGGGTGTGAACGGCGTGCTTGGAGGACAGTATCAGCTCAATCTGACCGAACTCAAACTCTATAAGCGCCAATGGTTAGGGTCATGGGGATTTGTCGATTTCCACGCCAATGCAGCCGTGCAATGGAACAAAGTGCCGTTTCCGTTGCTCATCATGCCACCCGCCAATATGACCTTCATGGACAACGAGGTGACTTTCAATCTGATGAACAATATGGAATTTCTCACCGACCGCCAACTGTTTGTCAGTGCGTCGTGGGACATGAACGGCAAGTTGCTCAACCGCCTGCCACTCCTGAAGAAACTCAAGTGGCGCGAATACTTCTCTGTGAAGGCGATGTGGGGCGATCTGACCAGCAAAAACAACCCGCTCCTGCATCCCGATGACCCGATGTTGTTCCGCCTGCCCGAAGGATCCCGCGTCATCGACAAGACACCCTACTGGGAGGTGGAGGCTGGTGTCCACAATATCTTCAATATCTTTGGCGTGACCTATGTTCGCCGCATGAGTTATCGCAACTATGACAACATCGACCGTTGGGGCATTCGCTTGCTCTTCAACCTGACTTTTTAGGTCCTCTTCCTTTTGGCCAGTTTCTTTGGCCAAGTGTGGCGGGATATCAATAAGACCTGTTCCAAAATCGAATGTGATTTTAGAACAGGTCTTATTCGTCGTTTGCTTGGTATGCGCTATGCCCTGACGCCTATTCTAAATAGGTGTAGCCGTAGAGGCCGTTGCGGTAGTTGGAGAGGAAGTTCTTGCCCTCCTCCAGCGAAATCTTGCCCGTGCGCACACTCTTCGTCACCCATTGCTCCAGGTGGCGCACGAGTTTCTTCGGGTCGTACTGCACGTAGTCGAGCACCTCCTCGACGGTCTCGCCCTCAAACACCTGGTCGATGCGATACTTGCCATCCTTGACGGAGATATGGACGGCATTGGTGTCGCCGAATAGGTTGTGGAGGTCACCGAGAATCTCTTGGTAGGCACCGACAAGGAAGACACCGAGATAGTAGGGCTCCTTGGATCGCAGGCTATGGACCGGCAACACGTGAGAGACGTGATTGTAGGTCACGAAGTTGGCGATCTTGCCGTCGCTGTCGCAGGTGATGTCCTGGATGGTACACTTGCGGGTAGGACGCTCGTTGAGGCGCTGGATCGGGATGATCGGGAAGAGCTGGTCAATGGCCCAGCTATCTGGCAGCGACTGAAAGAGTGAGAAGTTGCAGAAATATTTATCGGCCAACAGCTTGTCGATATTGCGCAACTCGTCGGGTACATGCTTCATCTGCTTGGCGAGTGTGTTGACCTCGTGGCAGACGCTCCAGTACATACTCTCGATCTCGGCGCGCGTCTTCAGATCTACCAAGCCGTGGGAGAACAATTCCAGTGCCTCCTCGCGTATCTGTTCCGCGTCGTGCCAGTCTTCCAGCATCGTGCGCGGGTTGAGGTTGTCCCAGATCTCATAGAGGTCCTTGACGAGTTTGTGGTCGCTCTCCTTGGCCTCAAACTCTTCCGGCATCTCGGGCAGCGAGGCCGTCTCCAGCACGTCGATGACGAGCACGCTATGATGGGCAGAGAGGTTGCGTCCGCTTTCGGTGATGAGGTTGGGGTGGGGGATGCCATATTTGTCGGCAGTCTGGACAAACGTGTCCACGCAGTCGTTGACATACTCCTGGATGCTGTAGTTGATGGAACTCTCGCTATTGGAGGATCGTGTGCCGTCGTAATCGACGCCCAGACCGCCTCCGCAATCCACGAAATCTACGTCGTAGCCCATCTTGCGGAGGTTGGCGTAGAACTCCGCAGCCTCGTTGAGGGCAGTCTGTATGCGGCGGATCTTCGTGATCTGTGATCCGATATGGAAATGGATGAGGCGCAAACAGTCCTGCAAGCCCGCTTTCTCGAGTTTCTCGAGTGCGGCGAGCACCTCCGAGGCCGTCAGTCCAAACTTCGACATGTCGCCACCACTCTCCGCCCATTTGCCCGAACCACTGCTGGCGAGTTTGATGCGGATACCGATATTGGGGCGCACCTTCATGCGGCGTGCCACCTGGGCGATGGTGTCGATCTCGTTGAGCTTCTCGACGACGATGAAGATACGCTTCCCCATCTTCTGCGCCAGCAGCGCCAGTTCGATGTAGCTTTGGTCCTTGTAGCCATTGCATACGATCAGCGAGTCGCTTTGGCACTGGACGGCGATGACGGCGTGCAATTCGGGTTTGGAACCCGCCTCCAGACCAAGGTTGAACTTCCGGCCGTGAGAGATAATCTCCTCGACGACGGGCTGCATCTGGTTTACCTTGATCGGGTAGATGATGAAGTTTTCGCCCTTAAACCCATAGTCCTCGCGGGCACGGTCGAAACATTTGGCAGTCTCCTCGATACGGTTGTCGAGAATGTCGGGAAAACGCAGCAGCACCGGCGGAGTGACTCCGCGCAGCGCCAGTTCCTCCATCACATCGTGGAGATCCACCTGTTGCGCCTTGTCCTTCTCGGGCGTGACATAGACGTTGCCCCGCTCGTTCACACTGAAGTAGGGAGTTCCCCATCCATTGATGTTGTACAGTTCCTTTGCGTCCTCAATTGTCCACTTCTTCATTTCAGCTTTGGTCTCTCTTCTACTGGCTAATAATATGATTGATAAATTGTCTTGATGCTTCTTGCTTGTCCGCTGTCTCTCGTCCTCTCTGCTATGGGTCTATCCCAAGCATCTTGCGCAGGTCGGCGACGGTGCTCTCTATCTTTTCGTAGTTGTCGAGCAGCGACACGTCGAAGGTGTATTTGGCCTTGTTGTAAAAAGGCTCGCGCTCCGCCAGTTGGCGGTGGATAAACTCCCGCACCTCTTCCGTCGTCTTGTTGAGCAGCAGCGGGCGCACGACGCGTCCCATCTTCAGATGGCCGTAGAGCACGTCGGGCTCTGCCTTGAGATAGACAGTGGCTCCCTGGCGGTTGAGGTAGTCCATGTTGTCGTAGAAGCAAGGAGCGCCACCCCCACAGGAGATGACGACGTCCTCAAACTCGGCGACCTCATGGAGCATGTTGTGCTCCACCTTTCGGAATCCTTCCTCGCCCCGCTCGTCAAAGAGCTGCTTGGCCGTCCGTCTCATCCGCGACTCTATGTACCAGTCGAGGTCATAGAACGTCTGGCCCAGACTGAGGGCCAGTTGGCGTCCGATGGTGGTCTTGCCTGCCCCCATGTAGCCGATGAAGATGATGCGGCGTCCTCCCCACGACGCTATCAGCGCGTCGCTGGGTACGAAGGGCGTGTCGGGTGTCTTGATCTTGGGTCTCACGATCTTTTCTTCCGGACCTTGGCCTTGGGCTCAGGGGCATTGTTGACGATTTCCATACACTGCTCCAGCGTCAGGTCCGTGGCCGTCTCTCGCTGGTTCTTGGGAATGCGGTAGTTCTTGCCCTTGTATGCGATGTACGGTCCCCAATGACCATTGAGGATTTCCAGATCGTCATCAAACTTCTTCAGGTGCTTCTCCTCCTCCTGCTTCCGCTTCTTGGCGATGAGGACGATGGCGTCTTGGAGCGTGATGGAGAGCGGGTCCGTGCCCTTGGGAATGCTGACGTACTTGCCCTCGTGGCGCACATAGGGGCCGAAGCGTCCTGTGCCCACTGTCACCTCTGATCCCTCGAATGTGCCCAGTGGGCGCGGGAGCTTGAAGAGTTCGAGCGCCTCGTCGAGCGTGATGGTGCTGATCGACTTGTCTGCTGGCAGCTGGGCGAAGCGCGGTTTCTCCTCGTCGCCTGCCGTGCCTATCTGTACCACGGGACCGTAGCGACCGATCTTGACCGAAACGGGCTTGCCCGACTGCGGGTCCTCGCCCAGCTGGCGCTCGCCCACACGGTGCTCATTGCGCTCGTTCATCACCTTCTCGATCTCGGGTTCCAGTTGGGCATAGAACGTGCGCATGTCCTCGCGCCACTGGTCCTTGCCCTCGGCGATCTTGTCAAACTGCTGTTCTACGCGCGCTGTGAAATTGTAATCCATGATGTCGGGGAAGTTCTGCAGGAGAAACTCCGTCACCACTGTGCCCACGTCCGTGGGAATCAGCTTGCCCTTGTCGGCTCCCGCCATTTCCGTCTTCTGCTCCGAGACAATCTCGTCGTCCTTGAGCGTATCGATGCGGTAGATGCGCTCTTGGCCCTTGCGGTCGCCCTTCTCCACATACTCGCGCTGTTGGATGGTGGAGATTGTCGGTGCGTAGGTTGAAGGACGGCCGATGCCCAGTTCCTCCATCTTGCGTACCAGGCTGGCCTCGGTGTAGCGTGCTGGAGCCAGCGAGAATCGCTCCGTGGAGATGATCTCGCGTCGCTGCAGTTCGTCGCCGTCCTTTACGGGCGGCAATATGTTGGTGGTGTGGTCGGCTGACTCGTCGTCTGACGACTCACGATATACTTTCATGAAACCATCGAAGATCGTCACCTCGCCCTGGGCCACGAAGTGGTGGCCCTCCACACAGTCCTGCGCCTCATCCGTAGCCGGCAGGATGTCGATGTTGACCGTTGTCTTCTCCAGTTCTGCGTCAGCCATCTGCGAGGCCAGCGTGCGCTTCCACACCAGTTCGTAGAGGCGGCGCTCCTGCTGGGTGCCCTCGATGGTCTTGTTGCTCATATAGGTTGGTCGGATGGCCTCGTGGGCCTCCTGCGCACCCTTGGAGTGGGTGTGGAACTGTCTTGGCTTGCTATAGTCCTCGCCATAGATCCCCACGATCTCTTCCTTGCTCGTGTTGATGGCCAGCGAGGAGAGGTTGACGCTGTCCGTACGCATGTAGGTGATGTTACCCGCCTCGTAGAGACGCTGGGCCACCATCATGGTCTGCGAGACCGAGAAGCCGAGTTTGCGGGCTGCCTCCTGCTGGAGGGTGGAGGTGGTGAACGGAGGGGCAGGGGAGCGCTTCACGGGATGCTTGGCTACGGCAGAGACGCGGAAGCGTGCTCCTCGGCAAGCCTCCAGGAAAGCCTGGGCCTCCTCGTGGGTGGCGAAACGATGATTGAGTTCCGCTTTCACCTCTACCGGCTTGCTTTCGGCATCGGTCAGCGTGAAGAGGGCGTTGATGCGATAGAACGGTTCGCTCTTGAAAGCCTTCACCTCGCGCTCGCGCTCCACGATGAGTCGGAGTGCGACGCTTTGTACGCGACCTGCGGAGAGCGACGGTTTCACCTTGCGCCAGAGCACCGGCGAGAGCCCGAAGCCCACCAGACGGTCGAGCACGCGGCGAGCCTGCTGCGCGTTGACAAGGTTCATGTCCAGATGGCGTGGCGTCTCGATGGCATGGACGATGGCCGGTTTGGTAATCTCGTGAAACACGATACGGTTGGTCTGCTTCTCGTCCAGTCCCAGCACCTCGCACAGGTGCCACGAGATGGCTTCTCCCTCGCGGTCTTCATCGGATGCGAGCCACACCATCTTCGCGTCGCGGGCGCTGCGCCTGAGTTCTGTTACCAACGGTTTCTTCTCCTCCGGTATCTCATAGCAAGGCTCAAATGTGTCCAGGTCGATACTCAGTTCTTTCTTTTTCAAATCGCGAATATGACCATAGGACGACATCACCTTGAAGTCTTTGCCTAAGAACTTCTCAATGGTTTTCGCCTTAGCGGGACTCTCCACTATCACCAAATTATCTTGCATTGGGCTTCTCTATATTTTTCTTTGGGGTGCAAAATTAGGAAAACTTTCCGTTACACCTTATATATAAGGAGGAATTTTATTTTTTTTAATAAGAATGAAACTACTCGGCTGCTTCCTGCGGGCTTTCCACCACTGTGGAACGCGCCTCTGCGTCCTTCGCCTGCGGGCGCAAAAAAGACTCATCCCCATCCCGTCATGCTACCATGATCGGATGGGGACAAGCCATGATGTATCCTTTCGGCCGCCCGTGCCCCTTGCGGAGCATGGACAGTCCGATAGATGTTTGCTTGATTACTCAGCAGAGAGCGAGTAGCGACGGTAGTCGCAGACAGCCAGCGTCTTGCTCTGGGCCTGGAGCCACTGGGCGACGTTCAGCTTGTCGCCATCGCCAAACTGGAACTCCTGATCGACCAAGCAGCTCTCCTTGAAGAACTTGTTCAGACGACCCTTGGCGATGTTCTGTACCATCTGCTCCGGCAGGTTGGCAGCCTTCTCGGCACCCACTTTGGCGCGGATCTCGCGAGCCTTCTCAGCATCCTCGGGAGTGAGCCAGCCCTTCTTGATGTTGGACTCGATGTGGTCCTCGCTATCGACGAGGTTCGGGTTGACGCCAGCCTTCTTGATAGCGTTGACAACGGCCTTCTCTACCTGCTCCTCCTTGGTCTTCTCGATGGCGACCTTGAGCTCCTCGTCCTTCACGCTCTGGGGCACGGAGGCCTCGTCGAGTGCGATAGGCTTCATGGCAGCGACCTGCATGGCCACCTTGTGACCGGCATCCTCGTTGCTCTCAGAGAGGCGTACGATGGTGGCGAGCATGTGGCGGTTCATGTGGTCATAGACATAGAGGTTGTCACCCTCGAGGAAGTTGTAGCCATCGATCTCCATCTTCTCGCCGGTGATACCAGAACGCTGCTGCACAGCGGTCACGGCGTCGTCACCATTGGCGAGCTTCAGAGTCTTCACCTCGTCGAGCGTCTTGCAACGGTTCTCCACAGCCTGGTCGAGGATCTCCTGTACCATGGCGATGAAGTCCTGTCCGTTGGCCACGAAGTCGGTCTCGCACTTCACGGCCACCATGGCAGCGAAGTCGTCCACCTTCTTCACGAGCAGACATCCGTTGGAGGTCTCGCGGTCAGAACGCTTGGCAGCGATAGCCAATCCGCGCTCGCGGAGCAAGTCCTTAGCCTTGTCGAAGTCGCCTTCGGCCTCGACGAGTGATTTCTTCACGTCACCAAGTCCGGCACCCGTCATGGTGCGCAGCTTCTTGATGTCGTCCATTGTTGGTTTATAAGCCATAACTTTCTATTCCTTTCGTTAAATTGTATGGTTCTGTCAATCGATTTGCTGGAAGGCTCCGATTACTCGGCCTTTGCCTCCTCAGCCTGCTCCGTAGCGGGAGCGTCGTCACGGCGAGCGCGGCGAGCGTTGCGGCGCGGACGTGCCTCTGCGGCCTCCTCAGCCTGCTCGGCAGCAGCCTTCTCGTCAGCCTTCTCAGCCTTGCGCTCCTCGAGACCCTCTGCGATGGCACCGCAGACGGCAGAGAGGATCACCTCGACGCTGTCCTTGGCGTCGTCGTTGGCCGGGATGATGAAATCGACGTTGCGCGGGTCGGAGTTGGTATCGACGATGGCGAACACGGGGATGCCAAGGCGCTTAGCCTCCTTCACGGCGATGTGCTCCTTCATCACGTCGATGACGAAGAGTGCGCTCGGAAGGCGGGTCATGTCGGCGATGGAGCCGAGGTTCTTCTCCAGCTTGGCGCGCTGGCGGCTTACCTGCAGCAGCTCGCGCTTGGAGAGGTTGTCGAAGGTACCGTCAGACATGAGCTTGTCGATGTTGGTCATCTTCTTGACAGCCTTGCGGATGGTGGGGAAGTTGGTGAGCATACCACCAGCCCAACGCTCGCTCACGAAGGGCATGTTGACGGAAGCGGCCTTCTCAGCCACGATTTCCTTGGCCTGTTTTTTAGTAGCGACAAAGAGGATCTTCTTGCCCTGCTTTGCAATACCCTTCAATGCCTCGGCAGCGTCGTCGATCTTGGCGACGGTCTTGTGGAGGTCAATGATGTGGATGCCATTGCGCTCCATATAGATATACGGCTTCATGGCAGGGTTCCACTTGCGGTGGAGGTGGCCAAAGTGGCAGCCGGCCTCCAGTAACTGGTCAAAACTTGTTCTTGACATGTTGTTGTTTCTTCTTTTGTTTGTTTACGTTCTTTTTAATTCTCTTGTCCAGAATCAACCTGCAAGTAGTCGATATGCCGACACATCGGGTCTTGCCGGTTTAGATACTAAACTGATCTCCTTCCAGCGATTAGCGCTTGCTGAACTGGAAGTGAGCACGAGCCTTGGGCTGACCCGGCTTCTTGCGCTCGACGGCACGGCTGTCGCGCGTGAGGAATCCGGCGTCCTTGAGCTGCTTCTTGTCCTCGGCGTTGACCTTGACGAGCGCACGGGCGATGGCGAGGCGCAGGGCCTGGCTCTGACCGGTGAAACCACCACCGTCGAGGTTGGCCTTGATGTCATACTGTCCCTCCACACCGAGCAGCTGCAGCGGCTGTTTCACGACGTACTGGAGGATGGCAGAGGGGAAGAACTCGTTGAGCTCCTTCTTGTTGATGGTAATCTTGCCGGTACCCTCCGACAGATATACGCGGGCCACGGCACTCTTGCGGCGGCCAATTGCATTAATAAGTTCCATTACTTACTATGTTAGGGGATTATTTATACTGGTTAATATCAATAGCCTTGGGCTTCTGAGCCTCATGGCCCTGAAGGTCAGCACCCTCGATGACGACGAGGTTGTCCATCAGCGAACGGCCCAGCGGACCCTTCGGCAGCATGCCCTTGACGGCGTGGCGCAGCATCTTGTCGATACCGTTGGCGCGCTTGCGGAGCTCCTCGGGCGTGTTGAAACGCTGACCACCGGGATAGCCAGTATAACGGGTATAGACCTTATCCGTCTCCTTCTTGCCGGTGAAGACCACCTTCTCGGAGTTGATAATGATCACGTTGTCACCACAGTCGGCGTGCGGTGTGAAGTTGGGCTTGTACTTACCACGAAGCAACTTAGCCACTTTTGAGCAGAGGCGGCCGACAACCTGGTCGGTAGCATCGACAACCACCCACTCCTTTTTCGCTGTTTCCTTATTTGCGGAAATAGTCTTGTAACTTAAAGTGTCCATAAAGATTTTTTGATAACTACTAAAAAACGTCTTTTAAATTGATTTGATATAGCGGAAACCTCACGGCGCCTCCAGTCTAAAAGAGACCATCCAGCATTATTCCCGCTGCGACTGCCCGACAGATTCCCTAACCATCGTGTCCGGCCAAAGGCACGACTATTAACACTATCCGGCGCGGCAACTTCTAAGCAAGCTGCCAAAGTCGGGTGCAAAGTTACATATTTTATATGGCAGTGCCACGGGGCGGATGGACGCGACCTGCGTTTTTACGAATATTTAACGTCCGGCTCCCGCTCTGCCCCTCCGCGTTTGCCTTCTTCGTGGAGTTTGTTGGCAGGTTTCGAGGAAGCCTTATCGATGGTAGCTTATGTCGGAGGACGATCCTAACTTACCTTGCGCCTTGGTCGTAAGGAGCGTGGTCTTGATGCGCAAAGCGGGGCAGGAGCAATCCTTACGGCTTCACGTTATAGCGTTTGACGTTTTCGACTTTGCATCTTAACGTTTTAACGTTTAACGTTTTTGTTTTGCGACCTTACATCTTAACGTTATAACGTTTAACGTTTTTGTTTTCGGCTTTGCGTCTTCAGCTTGATGATCCCGCCATTTTGTCTTTTCACTCTTGTGGTAGATCAATTCGTTTGCCCCTTTCTTGTGTAAAACGAGAAATAGCCTTACCTTTGCAGGCTGTTGGCACGGCGACCCGCAGCGGACGCCCGAAAGCCAAGGCAAGTATCAGCAAGACCAATGGCAAGCAGTTTAAAGGAAAAGACGGCGCGCGGCCTCCTCTGGGGCGCGATAGACAATGGCGGAATGCAGCTCATAGGACTCATCTTCGGAATCATCCTGGGCCGCCTTCTCACGCCGGGCGACTATGGCATGATTGCCATGATCACCATCTTCAGCGTCATCGCCAATGCTCTCCAGGAGTCGGGACTGGGCCGCGCCATCGTCAACCTCGACCAGCCCACGGACCGCGAGTGCAACAGTGTCTTCTGGTTCAACATCGCCGTGGCAGCCTCCTGCTATCTCCTTTTCTTCTTCCTGGCCCCGCTCATCGCCCGCTACTACCATGAGCCACGGCTGACCGCCCTCTGCCGCTACGCCTTCCTGTCGTTTGTGCTCTCGGCCCCGGGTGTGGTGCAGTCGGCCCTGATGCAGAAGCGGTTGCTGGTGAAGCAGCGCACGAAGGCCAATATCGCCGCCGTGCTCACCTCCTCGGTGATCGGATCCATCATGGCGTGGCAGGGCTTCGGCTACTGGGCGCTGGCCACGCAGACCAACACCTACATCCTCCTCAACACCATCTTCTACTGGCGCATCGCCGGTTGGCGCCCGTCGCTGAGTTTCGACCCCGAGCCCGTCCGACGCATGTTTCGGTTTAGTTGCAAGATCCTGGCCTCGACCATCATCTTCCAGATCAACAACAACGTGCTCAACATCCTGCTGGGCCACTATTTCTCCGCCCGTGCCACGGGCTACTACAACCAGGCCTACCAGTGGAACTCGAAGGTCATCTATCTCTTGCAGGGCATGCTCGGCGCCGTCTCCCAACCCGTGATGGTCGATCTGCGCAACAATCCCTCGCGCCAGCTCGCTGCCCTCCGCAAGTTGGTGCGCTTCACGGCCTTCCTCTCCTTCCCCCTCGTGCTCGGTTTCGGTCTGGTCTCCCGCGAGTTTATCCTCATCACGCTCACGGAGAAATGGCTCCAGAGCGCGTCCTACCTCGAAATACTCTGCATTGGCGGTGCCTTCCTGCCCATCTCCACCCTGCTCTCCGACTTCATCATCAGCCAGGGCCGCTCGGGCGTCTATCTCGGAAGCACCGTCACGCTGGGCCTGCTCCAGATCGTCTCCATGGTCGTGCTCTATCCCCTCGGCATCCGCACGATGATCGTGGGCGCCGTCACCATCAATATCGTCTGGACCTTTGTCTGGCTCCTGCTCGGAGGCCGCCTCATCGGCTATCGCCTGACGCTCTTCCTGCGCGACATCATCCCCTTCGGCGTGGCCGCAGCTGCCGTCATGGCCGCCACGGGATGGATCACCTCCCCGCTTGCCAATCCCTGGCTGCTGCTCCTCTCGCGCATTGCCCTGGCTGCCGTGCTCTACTATGCCGTCATGCGCCTGGCGGGCGCAGAGATCCTGCGGGAATGTATGGGCTTCCTCCTGCGCAGGAAGTCGAAGAACGCCCCTGCCGAGGAGTCCTCCACTATAGCCGACAAAGCGTAGCAGAACAAAAAACAAGAAGCAAAAGAAGAAGAAAGTCAAGATGAATAAGCCAACCGTTTCCATCATCCTCTGCACCTACAATGGCGCACGCTTTATCCGAGAGCAACTCGACTCGATTGTCGCCCAGACCTACCCCCTGCTGGAGGTCATCATCCAAGACGACGGATCGACCGACGACACGGTCGCCATCTGTAATGAGTATGCGGCCCGCTTTCATTATATAAAGGTAAGGAGAAATGAGCACAACCTCGGCTTCAACCTCAACTTCAAGTCGGCAGCCATGCGGGCCCAGGGCGACTTCGTGGCCATCAGCGACCAGGACGACGTATGGATGGCGGACAAGATAGAGACCCTCGTCGCTCATATCGGCGACCACGACATCTGCTTCTCCACCCACCTGCGAGGCCGGACGCCCGAGGACAGCCACACGGTCTCTCCGCAGTATAGCCTGGAGGCCCTGCTCTTTGGCGGCTTTGCGGGCCACACGATGCTGCTCCGCCGCGACTTCATCCAGACCGAGGAATACTGGATAGACCATATCCACTATGACTGGAGCCTCGCCCTCTGTGCCCAGCTCCGCCGTGGCATCGTCCGTGTCGATCGCCCGCTCAACTGGCACCGGCAGCATGAGGCTTCGGCCTGCGCCGTGGAGAACCAGACCCTCGGCGGCGGCACCGTGGGCAAGGCCACATGGCAACCCTACGCCTATGGCTGGGCCAACTACCACCGCCTGCAGCAGAAGCCCCACTGGCGCACCCTCTACCAGTATATCTACGACCACACCACCGCGCCCCAATATCGCCTGGCCCACCAGATGTGCCGCTCGATGCTCAGCAGCAGTCCCCTGGCCTTGCTGCGCCTCTGCCTGATCTGCCTGCGCCACCGTCAGACGATCTATTACCACCAGAATCTCCACGGACTCAGAGGTTGCATCCGCGGCTTCTTCTACCCCTTCATCTTCGCCTACGGCAACGTGCAGTACGACTTGGAGTAAGGGCGAAATAATAGCGCTTCCTTTGCCTTGGAGCGATTTTATGTCTCATTTATTTGCGCAATCCTAATTTTTATATTACTTTTGCGGTCGATTGGTCAGATCTCTTACAGATTACCCAGACGACGAAACATAACTTCAATAATAACTATATGAGACAAACGAAGACTCCCCACTCCTGCGGCCACAGGGTCGCCCGCCTTGCCACCCTTGTCATGCTCCTTGGTTTCCTTGGCGCGCTGCAGAGCAAGGCACAGACGGCCTACGCCCTCTACAACGACAGTACGCTGACGTTCTACTACGACGAGAACCAGCCCGACAGCAACTACTTCGACATGAGCTTCCATACGGACCCGGCCTACGGCAAGGTGCCCTCCTGGTATGAGCTCTGCGACTCCGTCGATACCATCGTCTTCGATGCCAGTTTCGCCGACTACCGCCCGACCGACTGCACGGCCTGGTTCTGTGGCTACTATCTGCTCAAGAATATCGATGGTATGGAGAATCTCCACACCGACAGCGTCAAGAGCATGAACAACATGTTCTGCGCTTGCTCCAACCTCTACAACGTCGATCTCTCCCATTTCAATACCGAGAACGTCGAGGACATGAGCCGCATGTTCTATTTCAGTACGGGCTTCTCCACCCTCGACCTCTCCTATTTCAATACGAAGAGCGTCAAGGATATGAGCGAGATGTTCTACTGGAGCTACTACCTCGGCACCATCTTTGCCAGCGAGACCTTCACCGTCGAGTCGGTGGAGAATAGCACGGATATGTTCACGGGCTGCACGGCGCTGGAGGGAGCGATCCTCTACGATCCCGTCCGCACTTCCGCCCGCTACGCCAACTACGTCGATGGTTATTTCACCTACAAGGATCCCACGGCCATCGCCCCCGCTACCCGCACAGCCCAGGACGAGCCCATCGTCCGCTACGACCTGCAGGGCCGCCGTCTCACTGCTCCCCAGCGAGGTATCAACATAGTGAAGCAGGGCAACAAGACCACCAAGGTGCTCGTGAAATAACGAATACTTTCGATAGACAATACCCGCCTTTCGGGGCGGGACCCATCATCGGGACGACAGGGACGAAGCCGGACAAAAGGCCGCCTGCCGTCCCGATGATGGCGTTGATAGGGAGGAATCTGGGAGAATCATAGGCCCCGAGGGGCTTATCTCGTGGAAAGATTTGCCCAAACGGAGTTTTTTTCCTAACTTTGCCCAAAACAATCCGTTAAGAAATATATGAACATCGCACTATTGACAGCCGGCGGTGTCGGCAACCGCATGGGACAGGACATTCCCAAGCAGTTCATGACCATAGACAATATCCCCGTCATCATCTATACGATGCGGGCCTTCCAGCAGCACCCGCAGATCGACGCCCTCGCGGTGGTCTGCCTCAAGGGCTGGGAGGTGATGCTGCAGGCCTACGCCAACCAGTTCAACATCACCAAACTGCAGTGGATCTTCGAGGGAGGCGACAGCAACCAGCACTCCATCCGCAACGGACTCCAGGGACTGCGCGATGCAGGCTGCAAGGACGACGACATCGTGCTCGTCCACGACGGCGTGCGCCCTTTGGTCTCGGAGCGCATCATCAGCGAGAACATCGACCTCTGCCAGCGCTATGGCTACGCCGTGACGGGCATGACCTGCAAGGAGGCCATCATGGAGAAGGTCGGCGACTGCGTGGAGAACATCACCATCCCCCGCGAGCGCCTCGTGCGCACGCAGACCCCCCACACCTATCATCTTGGCGACCTGCTGCGGGCCCACGACGAGGCGGAGGAGAAGCACGTGGAGAACACGGTGGCTTCGTGTACGCTGATGGCGGCCCTCGGCGTGGAGGACCAGCACCTGGTCATCGGGTCGGAGAAGAACGGACTGAAACTCACGCAGACGGAGGACGTCGAGCTCTTCAAGGCCCTCATCCACACATCGAAGGAAGCATGGCTGAAGTGAGTCTCTACGAGCAGGACGTCCTGCGGGCAGCCTCGCAGGACCTGCCCTGGCAGCTGCTCGACGGCAAGAACGTCCTCGTGACGGGAGCGACGGGACTGATAGGCGGTGCCGTCGCCGACGTGCTGATGGCAGCGCCCACCTCGTGTCGCGTCTTTGCCTCGGGTCGCAACCAGCAGCGGGCGGAGAAGCGTTTTGCCCGCTACACACAGTCCGCCCGGTTCCGTTTCCTTCCGATGGACCTCACGCAGCCGCTGGAAGGCGACACCGACTTCCACTTCGTCATTGATGCGGCAGGCGGCGCGGCTCCCCGTCTCTACAAGGAAGACCCTGTCGGAGTGATGCGGTCCAACCTCAATGGCGTGGACCATCTCTTCCAGTATGGCGTCCGCCACGCGCTCCAGCGCTTCCTCTATGTCTCCTCGGGCGAGGTCTATGGCGAGGGCGACGGCCGTCCCTTCACGGAGGACTATAGTGGCTATGTCAATCCGCTGGAGGTGCGATCCTGCTATCCCTCGGCCAAGCGGGCGACGGAGACGCTATGTGCCTGCTATGGCGCCCAGCACCATGTCGAGGTCGTCATCGCGCGTCCCTCCCACGTCTATGGACCGGGCTTCACGGAGTCGGACAACCGTGTCTATGCGCAGTTCATCCGCAATGTGGAGCGTGGCGAGGACATCGTCCTCAAGAGCAAGGGTGAGGCCTTCCGCTCCTGGACCTATGTGGTCGATTGTGCGACGGCCCTCCTCCATATCCTCCTCTTGGGTAAGGACGGCGAAGCCTACAATGTCGCCGACGAACAGTCCAATATCACCATCCACCAACTGGCAGAACTCACGGCAGGAATGGTTGGGCGCCATGTCGTCTTCGACATTCCCGACGATGCGACCCATGGTGTCACCACGCCCATCACCAAGGCGGTCTTTGACACCCGCCGCCTTCAGTCGCTTGGATGGCAGCCGCTGTGGCACATCGAGGAGGGGCTCCGCCATACCATCAACCATTAGTTGGACCGTAAAAGTGTTTTCTATTGGTTCAAAAATATAGTAAAATGTTTGTGTGTTTCTGAAAAAAACATACATTTGCAGCCTATTAGGCTGCTCTGCGTCATTCTGATGCGACTCGGAGGTTGCAGCAGCTTTTAAATAACTAAAAACAAATATAGGGTCGCAGTAATTGTTATTATATGGAAGCATTAAAAAATATTCTCAGTGTGGCAGTATATGTCTTCCTCAGTGGAGTCTTGGTGTCAGCCATCTTCGGTGGCGTGCGTAATATCTACTATGCGTGGAAGACGCACCGATGGAAGAATGTCGTCTTTACTGTTGTCGTCTTCATCGCCACCATTGCGTTTTTTGTTTGGGCGGATTTCTTTCAAATTTTAGGAGACACCTGCTATTTCTTCTATAAGCTTTGTCAATAGATGGCTCCTTGCTGACATAGTATGTAAGGGGAAACGGCTGAAAGACTTAAAGTTACAGTTTGCTCCCGTCATAAATGTCGGGAGCAAGACTACGCAACTGGGTCTGTTCAATTTTCGCTCGTTCCTTAATATCGGAATGCTGTTGGCTGAGAGTGAAAAGGCAAAGGCTTTGCGCAGTGCCATCTTGGATATAGTAATAGTAACAATCAACGAGAAGACAGGCGGCGGAACAAAGTATATCAATCGACGGGATGTGAACTACATACCAGCCGCAATTACAGAAGAAAACTACAGTAAGAATCTTACTTCGGCTATGAGCCAGTGTGTAGCAGGACATAAGACATACAAGTATTCCCAAGTAACCGACTATATATACGAGGCAGTGTTCAAGGAGAACGCCAAGGAATACCGAAACGTATTGTCCCTTGATTCAAAAGACAATGTGCGTCACACACTCTATGCGGAAGTGCTGCTTGTCATATCCTCATTTGAGAATGGCGTGGGTGCTGCCATACAGCAAAGATTCAAAGAAAATGGTGGTAGATTGTTGCCTATGGAAGAAGTGAAGGCAATTGTCAATGATTCTGAAATATAAGTTACAGATAAAGCGTTGCAAGAATGTTCGTTAAGAATGAATAGAATTTTCTTATTTCTTGAGACCTTGTATTCGCGTATGTTTGATATGTTAAAAGCACGAGCATCTAATTGATGTTTGAATACTTGAAAAAGAGTTGGCTCGTTGTGTTGCTGAATGAATACACCTCTACTCAAATAACTACTCGAATAAGAATTCCTTTTCTGGAAGTCCATTCATGCCTATGGTGTAAAAAATATGATTTTTTGCCATTCTAAAAATAATGTGTAAATTTGCAAACGATTTGACTGGTCGTACATTTTTAATGCGACACAAATGTTGCGTCTGGTTGTTTGAAACTAAAAACTAGTAAAGTGTCGCGGATTTTTTATTATGAGGAATTTATTTCGAAATTCAGCTTGCCACTCATGGTCAAAGGCTGTGATAATAAAGGCGTTCAAGACAGTAGCAAAGAGAGCTTATGGGCCTGTTGGCGTTGTTATTACCGTTGGTTCTTTTGCTGCTTGCATGGGTTGGATAAATACATCGTTTTTTGGATAAACCTAATGCAATAAACTATGGAAACATTAAAGAATCTTCTCGGTGTAGCAGTATATGTCATGCTCAGTTGTGTGACGGTGTCTATCATCTTCGGTGGTGTGCGCAATATCTACTATGCGTGGAAGACGCGAAAATGGAAGAATATCGCCTTTACTTTTGTCGTCTTCATTGCATCCATTGCGTTTTTAGTTTGGGGGGATATGTTTCAAATTTTAGGGGACACCTGCCGTTTCTTCTATAAGCTTTGTCAATAGATGGCTCCTTGCTGACATAGACAGACCACCGCAATACATATAATAATGTATATTGCGGTGGCCTATTCCTTGTTGAATTCGTCCGAACTTGGAGTGACCTATTGGGTTGTGTCGCGGAAAAGATAACAAATGGATATGTTGAAAACTGAACAGAGATAACCCAAGCAGCTCTTTCTACATTTTGTTATTTGTTTCTTTGAAAACCGTTTTAAAGCGTTGTTTGTTGGAAGAATGCCATTTTTCTCGTCTTTTTTTAATTCAACTATCTGTAAACCTTTAAAAAAGCAGGTAAAGATGAAGTGTTTTGTTTTTTTTTAACGGTTTTCTTTTGGAAGATATAGGTAAAAAACCTATTTTTGCACCAAAAGTTTTCCTCCCTTTCAATATTGATTGCGAGGATTGGTTTTAACTAACAACCAAATGCGTATTACTATAGAATTACAGACATATCACAAAGCAATACCGGAAGCTACAAGAAGGCGATAAAAACAAAACCAACATGAATCAGTTATTTTTAGATATTATCCACGAGAAAGAAGTATTGAACGAAGCAACATTGGATACTTTGAAAGGTGGTAAAGAGAAGCTTTCAGAAAGTGTTCACAAAGTAATAGCAACCTAAATCAATATAAGAATAGTATGATGCGTAATAGATATTCTGGCCTTTTGGCCATAGTCTTGACAAGTTCCATTTGTGCAAATGCCCAGAGTATAGATGGAAAAGTGATGGAAAACGACAGCATTCCTGTTCCCTATGCCACCGTGTCCCTACTTCAGGCCTCCGACTCAGCTTATGTTGCTGGCGTGATAGGCGGCGAGGATGGCAGTTTCTCTTTTGACACGAACTCATCTGGGAAAATAGTGAAGGTCTCATGTATCGGATACAAGACGGTGTTTTTGCCAGCAGCAGCCCACATGACCATCCATTTGCTTCCGTCGGAGCAGGCCCTGCAAGGAGTGACGGTCACGGCCTCCCGACCTTCCTTCAAGATGGAGCAAGGACAGTTTGTCACACACATACAGGGGACCGTGTTCAGTCAGCTGGGGCTGGCTACCGACGTGTTGCAGCAATTGCCCCTGATCGACACAGATGGCATCAAAGTGCTGGGAAGAGGCGTGCCGCTTGTCTATATCAACAACAAACGGATGCGCAATTGGAATGAGCTGACGCGCATCCCGAGCAATATGATCAAGGATGTGAAGATCGACATGAATCCCGGAGCAAAATACGGATCCTCCGTGCGCGCCGTGCTCTACATCACCACCATCAAGCCCGTCGGAGAAGGGCTGGGTGGATCTCTGATCTTGAGCGAGAACGTGTCAAGCTGCTGGAACACCACTGGATGGCTTGACCTCAACTACCGTCGGCGTGGTCTCGATTTCTTCGTCAACACATCGGCCAATACTTTCAGCAACTCTCACTATAAGCGTCAGGACGTCTATGACTTCCAGTACAAGGGTCAAGATATCCATGCCGACTATTCGGGCGATGGTTACAACTCGGCGAAGACTGGTTTTGTGAGTGTTGGAGTCAACGATCAACTGACGGACCGACAGTCTCTGGGAGCCACTTATACTTTCTCAAGGGTGTTCTCCAACAGTGCAGACCAAAACTATCGCAACCATGTGTGGCAGAACGGTGCTTTCAGCGAGTTTGACACCCGGTCCACTCAGTCCTCGCAAAATGGCAACCACAATGTCAGCGCCTATTACGAAAATAAATTCAGCGATAAGTTTTCTCTCAACGTAGATGCCACGTACGCCCACAATCGCGCCAACAGCAGGCAGATTGTCGTCGAGAATCGAATGGACAACAGGTCTATGCTGGTGCCCGCCACGAAGTCCGAATCGGACATGGTAGCACAGAGGACGGTCTTCACCTCTACTGTGGCCAATGGCAAACTGGACTATGGACTGGTGACCTCCTGGACACGCTTCCAGCAACAATACTGCATCGAGAACGAAGACTATTCGGGCTTGCTAAAAACCAACGACAACGAGTCGAAACAGTCGGCTGCCCACGTGTTCGCCAACTACAGCCGCAGCTTCGGGAGATGGTTCACGCAACTGGGACTGAAATATGAATACATAGACTACAAATACTATGCCGCTGGCAAACTGCGCGACGAGAGCAAACGCACTTTCCGCAATCTCCTGCCCTCGGTGTCGCTGTCCTACAGCCAGGACAGGTTTTCGCTGATGCTGAGCTACAACATCTATACCAACAGCTCTAGCTATAGCCAACTGGACGACGGACTGCAGTATATCAGCGATTTCCGTTACAACAAGGGCAACTCTCAGCTCCAGCCCACCAAAAACCACTCCGTGGCGTTTAACGCATCCTACCGCGACCTTCTCTTAATATGCAACTACTCCTATGGCAAGGATGCCGTTGTCAGCTGCTTTGACGTGATGGACGAGATTCCAGCCGTGTTGTCATACGGGGTCAACCACTCATTCTCGAGCGTCTATACTGGACTCTCCTACAGTCCCACATTCTTCAAGATATGGAGGCCATCATGGCATGTGTGGATCCACAAACAATGGCTGAGCTACAACGGGATGGAGTATGGACGTCCTCAAGCTGGCTTGCAATGGAAGAACCTCGTCGTGCTCCCTCGCCAGTGGTATATCGTGCTGAATGCGAGTGGTAACCTCAAGGGCCATTCGAACACGTACATGGCGCAATCTTCTATCAATGTGGGGATGAGCATCCAAAAGAACATGAAAAACCTATGGGTCAAGCTGGCTGCATCCAACTTGTTCAATGCCAAAGAGAAGGGCTACTCGGAGTATAATGGCGTTTACACCTCTCACTGGGTGGACAATCGGCAGCCCAGCATCAGCCTGACCATCTCCTACTCTTTTAACCCGGCAAAATCAAAATACAAGGGAAAGACGGCTGGAGAAGACGAGTTGCGCCGCCTGTGACAATTGATAACGCTACCCCTTGATACCTTCCTCGCCACGACAAAACCTGGGCTTGCCCTGGGATGTCGTGGCGAGGATTGGTTTTAGATGCGGCTTGTGGGACGTCCAGTCCCACAAGCCGCAGTGGTGAAATACTCCTGACTATAGTTTGAATTTGCCCTCATGGTCGCGCAAGATGTCGTTGTCGAGATCTATCTTACGCTTGCTGTTCTTTCTGATTGTCCAGCGGAACAAAACCCATGGGGAGAACGTATTGCTCTTCGTGTAGGCGACACTTCTGTAGTCGCCCGTGCTCACGGTGGTCTTGCTCCTCGGATTGCCAATGAAGCTCGTACAGCCTACTGACAACAGGATGTCGGGGTGAAACTGTAGGAGAGCACGAGGGTGCTGGTCGGATTGTAGTTTTTCGTCCGTGCATATTCCGAGACGATGTAGTTTTGGTAACTGAAGTTAGCCCGTGCCTCCAGTTTGCCCCACTTCTTGCTCACAAGCAGCAGGCCCCGGAAATACTTCTTCGCCCCTGCGCTCGTATAGTAGCTCACATGGTGGGCCATGTCCATCAAGACCGTACATCCCAATACGCGCCACAGCAAGTTGCCCTTCAGCTGCAGCGAGCGGAAGCGTCCCTGGTTCTGATACGTCGTCAGCAGCACACCATTGTCCGCCGCCAAGCGCACCGACTCGATGAGGTCGCTCGATACACCATAGGAAACGCCTGCGCCGCAACTCATGCTACCCTTGTAATAAGATGTGTTCCAAGAGAAAACGTGCGACTTGGAAGGCAGGAGAAACGGATTGCCACGACTGATAAGCAGCGTGTCGGCAGACGTGTTGTATGGGGTGAGCATAGCCACGGAAGGGGCCGTGTTGCTGTAAGTGTAACCTAAACGCATACTGAGCGTGTTGGTGATATTATAGTGGAGGCCAAGGTCGAAACGTGGTCTGAAATAATGATGGTCTATACTGTCTGACCTCATCGCCATATACTCCATGCCAGCCGTCACGTCGTAGGTCAGTTTTCGTGACAACATCCCCGTGTAGCCCGCAAAGACAAACTCGTTGAGGCGATGGTGCCCAAAGAGATAGGTCGCCAAACCGTTGTTCTCTATTCGGTCATACGCATACTCGGTCTCGTTGCCCAGCTCCAGGCTTCCTCCGTCGTCGAATTCTTTGGAGTAGCTCAGTGTCAATGATCCTTGGTGGTGCCTACTGATATATTGCTGGAGGTTTGTGCCTCCCAGCCCTTGTGTCTCCTCCTCCAGGCTGTTGGTGTTGTCGGCTCGGTTGTCCGTATAGACGGCATACAGCTCCAACTCCTCGTCCTCTGAGAAAAGATGCTTATAGTAAGCCGTCGCCGAAAAAAGATGAGAGCGATAGACGGAAGCGTTGTCGCGCACGAGGCCCTGCGCGTTCTGCTCGCCGAGAGAGAAACTGCTACTGTTCTCTTTGCTTGTATTGCCCTGGACGTATGCGGCAAAATAATCCTTTGCCGTCATGCGCCACTTCCCCATCAACGAGAAGTCATAATCGGTACTTTTGCTTCGTGTCTCGCCTGCATAGTGCTTGGTGAGGCCGGGCGTGACAAGGCTATAGGCGTTTTCTTGCCGACTGTGCTCCGTGCTGATAGAGGCGTCGCCGTAGAGCGAGACGGTACTGTTGCCAATCTCAAAGGTCGGCATGGCAAAATAGGATTTGGCGGGATAGTCGGCTCGTGTGGATAGTTGCGCATAGGTGTAGAGCGAAGTGTCCTTCAGTTTGATGTTGACGACGCGCTTCACCCCCTGGCGCATATACTTAGCACTCACCACGTCAATGATTTCCACCGACTTGATGCGGGCGGGGTCTATGGGGCTCACGCCAGAGTTCACCCGCATGCCATCGACAAGTATCAGCATCGACTGACCGTCTGCAGAACGCACACTTTCGTTTACAGGGTCGCTATAGAGCAAGGGTATTTCCTGCAAGGCGACAAAGGGGTTGCCACACTCCTTCGCCTTCTTCGTCAGGTAGAACACATGCCCCTTGGACGTGGCACGACTGCTGCTACCCATGACGACCACGCTATCCAGCTCCACGCTCTTCGTCATGAGGATAAAGTTCAGGTTGGCGTCGCGGTCTATCACGACCGAATCCTCGTCAGAAGAATAGCCGACACAACTTGCCACCACCTGGTAGCTGCCTCGTGGCACGTCTCCGATACGGTATTCTCCTTTGGCATTCGATTGTGCCAATCCCGCCAGCTCACCGTCTTGATACAGACATAGTTGCGCACCCTGGATCGACGTTCCCGTTTCGTCCGTTACCTGCCCCAACAGGCTGTATTGTGCGAAGGAGGAAAGGGGCAGCAGTAGCATGATGCCCAATAAGGCTAGGTTCCTTTTCATATTTTCATGCTTTTATTGTTCATACACTTTTTAAGCAACTTGGATACATTTTACATTGCTTGCATTTATCTTTTGTTAAATCATACCCCAGTGTCGTAATTTTCTCATTCCATACAATTGCTCCTGTTTATGTGTCAAGATGTCCGTAGGAATTCCGATTGGAAAAATCATAAACTTTTTTGTTTCCATACTCAATCTGTTAATAAAACTCCCTCCCTTAAAATAGAGAAAGCTATTAGGTTTCTACTTATTTTTTAACTCAACTGCAAATGTAGGATATTCCTTGAAAAAATCATAACGCCTCTCCCAGAAAACTACATCGTTTATGCATATTTAACTATTTGTGTCTTTCACTGCGTCCGCAGAAACTCTATACTCCTTGTGTGCTTAACTGTTTTTTCCTACGGGCAAAAGCCAAGATTTCAATGTTTTTTATAGTATGAAACAAAAAAGACCAAAAGGGACGTTTGTGTGAAAAAACAAGTATTTTTGCATTTCCTAGGTGATAATACAAACGTCAATTTAGGCAAAGTAAAGAAAGATAGAGAATAAAAGTGTTTTAACCCAAAGCTTCTCCCAATGTGGATACTAAGGACGATAGTTGATAAAACCCCAGTACCGCCTTGGTGTTGCTTAGCTGGTACTGGAGTTTCATTCGGCTGGTACTGGAGTTTCACTTGGCTTCCATCGCAGTACCACTCGTGTGGGATGGTGCATGGACCTAATTGATGGTTTTGCTTGCTTTCTATATGCTATATTGTTCCTATTATATATAGGAAAAGAGGGATACCCTATATGGTATATAGGCTCTCTCGACAACGCTATCCTGCGCTCCCTCAAGACAGGGCCACATAGACCGCATGGCTCTCACGCTTCTCGGGAGGCGGCAGCTTCATGTAGTCGCCGTAGAGGTCTGTCAGATAGGCGTCGTAGTCGTGGGGAGCCGGAAATTCCACGCCCTCGAACGTGATTTTTCCCAAAGGCTTGATGCTTGCCTTGTCGAAGGAGACACCGCGCCCGTTGAGGATGGGAATGTCGCTGTAGCGACCTTTGGGGGCGAGACGGCAGACCAGTTTCCACAGTCCGCTGCAGACCATCAGTTTGGCTCCAAACCAGAAAAACTCGGCAAAGGACCGCAGGGAGTAGGTGTGGCTATGGTGGAGGATGGCATTGCTTTTGGAGATGCCCTTCGTCAGCCGCTTGATCCATTTGCGGGAGATGTTGGGATAGTCCTCCATCGGGAATATATCGACGAAGATACCCTTGGCGTAGGGTAGGGCGAAGCTGTCGCCGGGTTCGATATAGAGCGAGTTCAGGTCGCGTATCTTCACGATCGGCTCATTGCTTCCAGGATCCGTCCTCGGCGACTGTAGGAAGAGGTGGGGCGGCAGTTCCTTGGGCGCAACCTCCTCGAAGCGGTGCTCGTCCTCTACGGACATGGCGATGTCGATGTCGTCGTCCCAGGGGATGAAGCCACCATGGCGCACTGCGCCCAGCAGCGATCCGCCGTCGAGCCAGTATTCGATATGGTGCTTTTGGCAGATGCGGTCGATCTCCTTCAGAATCTCCAACTGGCGCAGCTGGCAGGCGCGGAGGTTCTGTCGGATGTTCTCCTTGAGATATTCCTGATATTTTTCCATTCCTTTGTTCTTATTTGAGTAGGTAATCGACGAGCAGGCTGCCGTTGTACACGAGCAGATAGACCGTCAGGAGCATGATGGTGATGCGCAGCGGCTGTTGCAGGCGAGGCTGGACGCGCCGCAGCAGCATGGCGATGGCGATGGGGATGATAAACATCCAGTGGGCCGACATGATATAGACCTCGTTGAGGCCGAAGCCCAGCACGACATGGAGCAGCAGGTCGCAGCCAAACCATGATAGCAGCAGGAGCATCAGTCGGGTGCGGAGTCCGCAGAGGATGCCGCCCACGAAGAGCAGCACCACGAGCGCCTCTATGCCATACTGCCACCAGTAGTCGTAGCCGACGATGGCGGGCCGATCCACGCTATAGTCTTTCAAAAGTTCTTTCTGATGAAACTGTAGTCCCTCGCCGAAGAGGTTCTCGACGATGGCAGGTCCGCGCGAGGCCGTGATGTTGGTCTGCTGCAGCAGGAAGTTGTCGGCGATGGGCTTTCCCCTTCGTGCCTTCATCTCCTTGTCGTGGGCCGCCAGTTTCGCCTTGAGCGTGCTGTCCTTCTGCATCTTCTTGGCCAACACCGCCTTGCCCCGTGCGTCCACGGGTTTGATGATGGTCTCGTTCTGCCAGTAGCCTGCTCCCACGAAGATGAGCACGGGTATGATGACCACCGCCAGCACCGTCATGGGGCGGAAAATCCGCTTGCCCCGGACAAAGAGCGAGGCCAGCCACGACTTGGCAATATTGCTCAGCGTCGTGCCTCCCGTGAGGGTGGCGAGCAGCGACACCAGCCAGAGCGGTTGCGGACGCGGCGACGTGGCCAGCCAGAGCGTCAGCAGCAGGAGGAGGAGCGAAAGGCAGAAGTGGTCGGGGACGATCATCGTCAGCATCACCATGGCGAAGGAGAAGAACAGCGTGGTGATCCAATGGGCATCGGCACGCCCCACGCCTACGCGGTCGCGCAGGATGCGGTAGAGGAAGATGAGGGAATAGACGCCTGCGAAGATTGTCAGTGCCGAGACGAGGAAGACCGCCGAGTTGTGGCTGGTCAGCGGACGCAGTGCCTCGTTGGTCCAATAGAGGGGGTAGAGGAGGATGGCAAAGAGCGGGTGGCGCAGCATGTCGTAATAGATGCGCGTGCAGGAGACGAAGATATAGCTGTAGTTGTCGAAGCCAGAGAGGTGCATGTGGTTGTAGAATACACTCCAGAATCCCAACTTTCCTCCTTTGAAAAAGGAAGCGGGATAATAGGCCCACAGCAGTGCGTGAAGCCCCAGTAGCACCACGAAGGAGGACAGGGCGAGCCAGCGCTCCTCCCGTCTGATCTTAAATAGATTTTGCATCGGACTTCCCTTTTATTTGTTCTACCATTCTATTTGCTCTCTTCTTGTTAATGTTCCTTTTGTTTACTCGCTTCTTTTTTATGCTCTTCTTGATTGCGAGTGCAAAATTACTCATTTATTCTGAAAGCAGGCAAGTTATCCCGAAAATGTTTGGCCATTCCGTTGATTATGAGTACCTTTGCAGCCCAAAAGCGGAACGAGACCATCCAGGCGGGTTCTTCAGTGGGTTCATAATGGTGGATGGGCGGCATTCCGTAGGATAATAAAATCAACTCACAACACATTGAAGACATTTGAAGAATTGGGCGTTTCTGAACCGATCAGAAAGGCCATTGAGGAGTTGGGCTTCGTACAGCCGATGCCCGTCCAGGAGGAAGTGATCCCTTATCTTTTAGGCAACCGCAACGACGTCATCGCCCTCGCCCAGACGGGTACGGGCAAGACGGCAGCCTTCGGCATTCCCCTGCTCCAACGTATTGACACCGACAGCAAGGAGACGCAGGCCATCGTGCTCTCGCCGACCCGCGAACTCTGTCTCCAGATCGCCGACGATCTCAACGCCTTCGCGCGCTATATCCCCCATGTCCATATCGTCCCCGTCTATGGTGGCGCAAGTATCGAGGCACAGATTCGTTCGCTCCGTCATGGCGCACAGATCATCGTGGCTACGCCGGGCCGCCTCATCGACTTGATGCATCGGGGCAAGGCGCGCCTCGACAACGCCCGCAACGTGGTGTTTGATGAGGCCGACGAGATGCTCAATATGGGATTTCAAGACTCCATCACCGAGATTCTCGAAGGCATTCCCGAGGAGCGCAACACACTGCTCTTCTCGGCCACGATGAGCCGCGAGGTGGAGCGTGTGGCCAAGGGCTACCTCCACGACTACAAGGAGATCGTGGTCGGCAGTCGCAATGAGGGTGCGGAGAATGTGAACCATGTCTATTACATGGTCAACGCGAAGGACAAATACCTGGCTCTGAAGCGTATCGTGGACTTCTATCCGAAGATCTACGCCATCGTCTTCTGCCGCACGAAGCGCGAGACGCAGGAGATAGCCGACAAGCTGATACGCGATGGCTACAATGCGGAGTCGCTCCACGGCGACCTTTCGCAGCCGCAGCGCGACCTGACGATGCAGAAGTTTCGCAGCCACCTCACCCAGATACTCGTGGCAACGGATGTGGCCGCGCGTGGTCTCGACGTCGATGACCTGACGCACGTCATCAACTACGGACTGCCCTCCGATATCGAGAGCTACACCCACCGCAGTGGCCGTACGGGCCGTGCGGGCAAGAAGGGTACGAGCATCTCCATCATCCACAGTCGCGAGCGCTCCAAGATTCGGTCTATCGAGAAGGAGATCGGCAAGGCCTTTGAGGATGGAACCCTCCCCACGCCGGAGGAGATCTGCAAGAAGCAGCTCTACAAGCAGATGGACGCCATCCTCAAGACGGATGTGGACGACGACCTGATCGCTCCCTATATGGAGGACATCAAGCGCCAGTTTGAGTATATCGACAAGGAGGACATCATCAAGAAGATGGTCACCGTGACGTTTGGCCGTTTCCTCGACTACTACAAAGACGCCCCCGAGATCGAGAAGCCCAATGTGAAGGGTGCCCGCAAGGAGCGCGACGGCGAGGCCAAGGCCAAGCGAAGCAAGGGCGGGAAACCCGAGGCAGGCTATGCGCGCCTCTTCATCAACCTTGGTAAGATGGATGGTTTCTATCCTGGCGAGGTGATGCAGTTTGTCAACAAGCACGTCCATGGTCGCCAGGAGGTGGGCCATATCGACCTCTTGGCGCGTCAGAGCTATATCGAGGTGCCGCAGGAGGATGCCGCGATGGTGATGAAGGCCCTCGACGGATCGGTCTATAAGGGCCGCAAGGTGCGTTGCAATGATGCCAACGAGGGGCGTCCGCAGCGCGAGGACCGCAAGGAGGCACCGCGCCGCACGTCTCGTCCGGGCAAGTCCTCATGGGGCGAGCGTGGAGACCAAGGCCGTCGTCCGGGCCGTTACGACCGTGAGCGTCCGTCGCGCCGTGCCGCCAGTGTGCCGATGTACAACGACCAGTCCACGAAGCGCCACTATAAGAAAGACGACTGGAAGATGCTCATGAATGGCAATGCCGGTGGTAAGTTGCGTGGCGACGAACCCGACTTCAGCGAGGAAGGATGGGCCAGACGCTATCCGAAGAAGCGCTAAGGCGTCGTAGTGGACCGCATCAGCGAATGATGCTTTAGTATGAAAAAAACAAGTGGCCATGAGACCGTCCTGTTGTGGATGGTTTCATGGCCACTTGGTTTGTTGGCGCTTGTTGGCTGCGGGCTATTTCTTTTCCAGTTCCTGAAGACTCTCCATCTTCTTCGTCTCAAGAAATTCATAGATGCCACACAGGTGCTCGCGTACACGACCGTGGCCAAACTCATACACCTTGCTTACCAGGCCGTCGAGGAAGTCGCGGTCGTGGCTCACCACGATGAGGGTGCCGTCGAAGTCCTGCAGTGCTTGCTTCAGCACGTCTTTGGTACGGAGGTCGAGGTGGTTGGTGGGCTCGTCGAGGATCAGCAGGTTGACAGGTTCCAGCAGAAGCTTCAGGATAGCCAGGCGGGTGCGCTCGCCACCGGAGAGCACCTTCACCTTCTTCGTGGAGTCCTCCCCACCAAACATAAAGGCACCCAGAAGATTGCGTATCTTGTTGCGCACCTCGCCCTTGGCCACGTCGTCTATGGTCTGGAAGACCGTGAGCTCGCCGTCGAGCAGCGAGGCTTGGTTTTGGGCGAAATAGCCGATCTGCACGTTGTGGCCGAGTTGTAGATGGCCTTCGTTTTGCAGTTGGCCCATGATACACTTCACCAGGGTCGATTTGCCCTCGCCGTTGCGACCTACAAAAGCGATCTTGTCGCCTCGCTCCACGGTGAGGTTCACACCGCTGAAGATGGTTTTGCCGTCGAACGCCATCGCCACGTCGCTCATCTGCACAGGGTAGCTGCCACTGCGTGGACTGGGCGGAAACTTCAGGCGGAGGTGGCTCGTGTCTTCCTCGTCCACCTCGATGAGTTCGAGCTTTTCGAGCATTTTTACCCGGCTCTGCACCTGGAAGGTCTTCGAATAGGTGCCCTTGAAGCGTTCTATGAAGTCCTTGGTCTCGGCGATCATCTTCTGCTGCTCCTCATATTGCTTCATCTGTTGCTCACGGCGCTCCTTGCGCAGTTCGAGATAGTGGCTGTAGGAGGCCTTGTAGTCGTAGATGCGTCCCATGGTCACCTCGATGGTGCGCGTGGTGATCTTATCGACAAACTTGCGGTCGTGGCTGATAACGACCACGGCTTTGGCGCTGTTGCAGATGAAGTCTTCCAGCCAGCCGATAGACTCGATGTCGAGGTGGTTGGTGGGCTCGTCGAGGAGGAGCACGTCGGGCGACTTCAGTAGGAGTTTCGCCAGTTCGATGCGCATGCGCCAGCCTCCCGAAAACTCGCTTGTCGGTCGGTTGAAGTCCTTGCGCTCGAAGCCCAGGCCGAGGAGTGTCTTTTCCACGTCTTCCTCGAAGTGGGTCATGTCGATGGCGTAAAACTTCTCCGAGAGGGTAGATACCTGCTCGATGAGTTGCATGTAGTCGTCGCTCTCGTAGTCGGTGCGCGTGCTGAGCTCGTTGTTGATGCGGTCTATCTCTGCCTGAATCTTGTGGAGGTGGGCAAAGGCCTGGCACGTCTCCTCAAACACGGTGCGTCCGTCTTCCGTCATCAGATGCTGAGGCAGGTAGGCAATGACGCAATCCTTCGGAGCGGTGATGGATCCACGCGTGGCCGTGCGGACGCCTGCTATGATCTTGAGCAGCGTACTCTTACCTGCGCCATTTTTGCCCATGAGGGCGATGCGGTCCTTCTCATTGATCTGGAAGGAAATGTCTTTGAACAAGGTGGTGCCGCCAAACTCGACGGTCAGTCCATCTACTGTGATCATGTCGGATTCTTGATATTTCTTTTGCTTTTAGTTTTTTCCTCCCATTATCTTTCTCAGTACAAACCAGGCGTGCATGGCCACGGTCGTGATGAGGCCGTAGTGGCGGCGCATGACTTCAAACCGTTCGCGGAGTGAGTCTTTGTGGTGAAGGGTGGTCTGTCCTTCCTCCATATAGCGTGTCGTGACGGCCGGGATGCGAACGAGCAACTGTTGTTTTTCTGCCGCTTTCTTCATGATGCGGATGCACCAGTCCACGTCGGCCGAATAGCGGAAGTGGGTGTCGTAGGGAGTCTTGCGGGCTATGTCGAGGCGCGCGTAGAACGACTGGTGGCAAACCAACATCCCGTGGCGAAACGATCGCCACGTCAGTTTGCCCGTCGGGTGCAGTTTTCGATGTCGCAAGAAGCGGCCTTCCCCATCCACGATGTCGGTGTCGCCATAGAGCACGGCGGGCATTTGTCCGTCTGCTGCCGTCTCTGCTGCGTGTGCCGCCATTGCCAAGGTTTTGGGAAGGGCGAAGATGTCGCCCGCGTTCATATAGACGATGTAGTCGCCTGTGGCCAGTCGCAAGCCCTTGTTCATCGCGTCGTAGAGCCCCTTGTCCGGTTCCGACAGGATGCGGACCTCATGACCGTTGTCAGCCTGGTCAGACTGCTCCTTGTACTTTTCGGCCATGGCTACCGTCTCGTCTTTCGACGCTCCGTCCACGATGATGTGCTCCACTCCCTTGTAGGTCTGGCGCGCCACGCTGTCGAGGGTGCGTTGCAGCACGGGGGCTGCGTTGTAGGTGATGGTGATAACGGAGAAAACTACACTCATAATCCACACTTTTTGTAGGCCAAAGCCTGATTATATACTTCTATATAGCGCATGGCGACCGACCGCTGGGAGTACTCCCTGCGCACCTTCTCGATGGCTGCTTGGCTCAGGGCGGAGTAGTCGGCCTCGCTCATCACCCAGTGGATGCCCCTGGCCAAGTCTTCTGCGTCACGGTATTGCGCCACATAGCCGTTTTGCCGATGGTCTATCATCTCGGGAATGCCGCCCACCTTGAAGCCCACGCAAGGCACGCCACACGCCATCGACTCCATGATGGTGTTGGGCAGGTTTTCGTCGAGTGACGGAATCACGAAAAGGTCGGCTGCGTTATAGACTTCCACGATCTTCTCTTCGTCGCTCACATATCCCAAGGGGAATGAGGGAAGCGACAAGCGGCCCACCACCTCGTCGGCATGGCCGCCAAGGATGGCGATGACGGTGTCCTCCTGCATGGAAGGATATTGCTTTGTGAGTAGCGTAATGGCCTCCGCAAAATTGGCGATGCCCTTGCGCTCCAGCGTCACGCGTTGTGAGACAAAGAGGATGACGCGCTTGTCCGTGGGCAGTCCGCAGCGCCTTCGTGCTTCGGACTTGTCCATTTTCTTGTAGCGTTGCGTGTCGATGGGGTTCGGGATGCAGGCCACGCTCAGCCCTTTCAGCAGACCGCTCTGCTTGGCTTGTGCGCCCAACCATTTGCTGCAAGCCACAAAGTGGATGTTGCTCCCTTCGTAGAGTGCCTTCTTCCTATTGAAGATGCGTGCCGCCAGGTCCTTGCCGTTTTGAGGCTGGGGCAGGTATTTGCAGCGGTGGCAGCCTCCCATATAGGCCCTGCAGCCGAGGGTGACGTGGCAGATGCCCGTGGCAGGCCATAGATCATGCAGGGTCCAGACGACGGGCTTGCCACTGCGGAGTATCTTTCGTATCGAGGCCAGCGAGAGCATGCCTTGGTTGATCCATTCCAGTTGGATGACATCAGCCTCTCGAAATGCCGGCAGGGTGGTGATGTCCGTACCCGCATTGGCCAAGTCCAACTCGAACAGATGGTCTCGCTGGAAATGCAGATGCCAGAAGACACACCACCGTTCCCACAGAAAATGGATGCGTTGGCGTAGCTTCCCTGGCATTTCCACGACCGTCGGGTCGTCTGTCTCCTTGTGGGCTACCAACATTCTGGCTTTCAGTCCATTGTTGCTGAGTGCGTCTTTCAGTCGCCGTGAGGCTACCGCTGCGCCCCCTGCCCGTTCGCTGGTGTTGATAATCAGTACCTTCATGCTTTATCCCGATTTTGAGCAACAAAGGTAATGCAAAAGAATGGAACAGCCAAGGCTGGATGTATAAAAATAACTGTTTGCGAGCACATAGGATTGATATAAATCAAGTATTTAAATAACGGACTTTTTTTTAGGTCTTTTTTGTTGGTGGGAATCGCAGAACATCGTACCTTTGCATTGTCAAAAGGTTAATAGATTGTTTAGGTTAGTAGTAATAGATTTAGGTTTTTAGTTATTTTATTAAGGTAAAAGTTTAACAGATTCATTTGGGATGACAAAGGAAACCGCGAGGATTCCTTGTAATCGAAGGATTTTTAGTTAAACATACGTTACTAAGTACACGCCAGGGCTTGCGAAAGTCTTGGCGTTTCGCATGTATATACCTCTTGACTTTTTCCATCCTTTTGGTTCTTCACGGGTCCCCGATCTATTCGGATCACTGTGTGTCTTGTCGTCAAGTCGGAGAAAAGAAAGCCGGCCCGATTAGCCATTTCTGACTAATCGGGCCGGCCGATATGTTTGTGCCTTTACCTTTCGAGGAAGGAGCGAGGTGCTCCCTTTCTCAAGGCGTCAAGGCGACAGCGTGCTTACTTCACGACAACCTTCTCCACCTTGTTGCCCTGCTTGACGATGTAGAGGCCAGCGGGGAGCGACTTGGTGCTGTTGCCAACGAGTGCGCCAGAGGTGCTATAGACCTCCACCTTGCCATTGGCAGCGTTGGTGTTGCCAACGGTGCTGATGCCGTCCGGGTCTGCAGAAGCAGAGTTGGACGGAGCAGCGTTGCCGACATTGTACAGGGCGACAACGTGATACTTGTCCTGCTCGGTACCCTCTGCATCAACGAAGCTGAGGTCGGTCGTCTTGTTGGCGATCAGCGAAGTGTTGCGATAGACGTTGTAACCAACGATCTGGAGCGGAGCGCTCTCGTAGGTCACGTCATCGACCATGAAGCCAGCGGGCTCGAAGCCAGTCGGGTTCACAGGCACCGTAGAGGTGTGGACGATAGAGAAGTACTTGGCACCCTCGGGCAGATCGACCGTGTGCTTAGCCCAGTTCACGTTGTCAGAAGCCTTCTCGCTATAGACCTTCGTGAAGTGGTTGGAAGCCTTGTCCGTCGTAGAGTAGGCGACATAGAAGTCCTCGGCGCCATAGTTGGCGTTGTCACACTGCGGAGCCTTGACGTAGAACGTGATGGTCTGAGCCTTGCCAGAGAGCTCCGGAGAGATGAGCCAGTCGTTGTTGCCGTTGGCGGCGCTACCGAGGTTACCGAAGCTCAGCAGAGCCTGGTCGCCCGTGCGGCCACCGAAGAGCACCTTGAACTGTGCGGTCAGGTCCTCGCTCATACCGTGGGTCGTACCGTCGCAGTTGAAGACAGTATAAGCATACGGAGTACCGTTGCCCGGGAAGGAAATGCCACCGAAGACGTTCGTGCGCTCGCCGTCAGCATCGAAGAGTGTCCAGGGGTTGATGTCGTCTGTGAGGAACTGTGCGTAGGTGTCGAAACTCTCCGTGATCGTCAGTTTGTCCACGGCGGGAGCAGACCAAGTCAGCTCGATACCGTTGTTGGCCTTGGCAGCCTTGAGGTCGTTGACGCCAGGATAGGGAGCGGTCACCACCTTGACGGTGCTCTTCTCAGAGATGTTGTTCTCCTGGTTCTCGTCGTCGGCCCACTCAGCCTCGCCCCAAACCTGGAAGTTCTCGCTGTAGAAAGGCACGGTGTAAGAGAGCACATAGTCCTTGGAGTCGCCCGGAGCGATCGTGCCACTCTCGGTCGTCATCGTCTTGCCGTCGCTTGTGTGGAGCTTCACGCTGAAGCCCTCAGCGTTCTCCAGACCCACGTTGCGCACGTGGATGGTCACGTCGGCGTTCTCACCACCCTGTACGTGGAGCGGAGCAGAGATCGTCGTCACGACATTGTAGTCGATAGCGTCGTTGATGTTGACATCATCGACCATGATGTTCTCGCCGTCAGAGATAGCGTGGATGATCACGCGGCCATAGCCGTTCTCCTTCTTGAAGTCCTCGTCAGAGCAATCCACATTGACGGTTCTCCAACCCGGCATACCCTCCAAGGTGCTGTAGTCAACCTCGGCAGCCAGCTTCTGCTTCTGACCGTTGACGTCGAGATAGACCTGGAGCTTGCTCTTGCTGCCCGGATAAGCATAGTACTGGAAGGAAAGGCGAGCGTTCGTAGCCTTGCCCATAGCCATCTTCGGACCGAAGATAGAAGCCTCGTCGCCACCCTTGGCCGGGGTGAACATCAGAGAACCCTCGTCATCGTCGGCAGACTGGCTGGAAATCTTGAAGTGGTTCTTCGTGTCGTTGTAGCTGGCAGACCAGGGACCGTTCTCCCATTTGCCGTAGGGCCATGACTCAGAGAACGGGAAGTCGTACGGCGTACCGTAGAAGAACGGATCGGCGAAGGCCGTACCACCAAGGTGCTCCTCGTCGAAGTAGGCCACGACCTGGTAGATCTTATGGCTTTGTGAGCCCGTGAGAGGAATTTCGTTGAAAGTATATTCTGTGTCAGTCAAGCCCTCGACGATCGGCGTCTGGTAGATACCCTCGAAGATGGCATACTTCACGTTGGAAGCATCGATATAGCCGCCGTTTGCACCCTTGGTGACAGGCTCCCACGTCAGCTTGATCGTACCGTCGAGGTTGTCATAGACGTTCACCTTGTCAGACGTGCCCGGATACTCCTCGCCACCGACGTAGATGGAAGCCTCGGCCTTGGCAGAACGAAGGTCGCCTGCGCTGGTGTAGACCGTGTAGGTGTGGTTGCCCGTGGTCACGTTGTCGTCCGTCCACTCAATCTTCTGGCCCGGAGTCGGGTTGGAGATGGTCTGGATGGGCAGGGCGCCATTGTCACGATAGATGGTGGCGCTGGTGAGCGAAGTCAGGTCGCGGTCCGTGATGTCCTTGGTCGGAGCGGTGAACTCCACCTTCACCTTCTGTGCGCCGCTCTCATCGGCGGTGAGCTTCAGGTCGGAGACAGCCACCGGCGTGCCAGCCGTATTGGCGGTCACGCTGACCTTCACCTGATGGAGCATGAGGTAGCCCGGCTGGTCGCTGACAGCGTGGAAGCCGATGCGGTAGTTGCCAGAGACAGTCGGCGTGAAGACAGCCTTCACGACGGTGGCACCACCCGAGAGCGTCAGACCCGTGATGGGCGTGGTAGGCACAATCTCAGTATAAGTCGTGGGGTCGTCGCCCGTACCGAAGGCTACAGCCATGCGCTGGCCCGTACCGTTGAAGGCGCCACAGAAGGCACCCGTCTCGAGGGTGTAGGCCGTACCAGCCGTCAGCGTAAGGGGAGGAGAGACGAGCCAGTCGTCAGCCGTCACGGTAGCGTTGGAGCCATCGTACGTGGGCATACCTGTGCTCAGGTCGTCCCATGTGTGGTTGTCGTTGTTCTTGTCCTCGACAGTCCACACGTCATTCTTGAGCAGGCTGCCCAGGGATGTCCAACTCTCACTGTAAGAGTTGCTCTCCGTCACGGTGAATGGCGAGCCCGTGGAAGCGGTCTGCGCCAAAGCCGCAGTCGGAAGGCCTGCTACTGCGAGCAAGCTACCGAAGAGCCATGATGATAATTTTTTCTTCATAAAATGTATTCTGGTAGTTTTTAAGTAATCTATAATATAATTTGGTCAGTTCTTCCAAGGCGATCAGACCGCCTTGGAAGAACTGGCGGAAAAATCCGTGTGTAGAGAATGCGCTTTACTTGTTGATACGCTTCGTACCGTTCTGGATCACTACGCCCTTGTAGTCCTTGTTGACACGCTGGCCAGCCATGTTGTACATCGAAGCATCAGCATTCTTCTTCTCCACCTTGGCGCTGTTGATAGCAGCCGTGGCGTCGCCCTGCACGATGGTGATCGGACGGGTGGAGACTACACCCTTGCCATGGATGAGCACGGTGCAGCTGCGGCCCTCGCAGTCGGCGGGAAGCGGATCGCAAGTGAAGGAGATGACGGTCAGGCCAGCATAGCTGTAGCCCTCCTGGTCAACGGTGTAGCCCTTCACCCAGTCGGCCAAGCCAGAGAGGGTGTACTCCTCCTTTTTGTTGTCGCCATACCAGCTGCCGTTCACCTGGGCTACGGCACCCTCGAAGGTCTGGTCGGGAGAAGCGGTCGTGACACCGTGCTTGCCATCCTTGTCCATCTGGACGAGACCGTAGTCGAGAGAATCGGTCTCTGAGATATCGACGAAGCCGTTGGCGAAGTCGAACTTACCCGTGAAGGAAACGCTCATGGCGATGCGGTTGTTGCCATAGATGTTAGCGGTAGTCTCCTTGCCATCGGCAGAGATGATGCAGAGTGCCGGATCCAGCACATCATTGTAATAAGGAATCTCCGCGCCCTTCAGACCCAGATCGACACCCTCCTGGTCGAGACCGCGAACGACGACAGCAAACTCTTCGTCGATCAGCATGCCACCTTCCTCGATGGGGAAGACAGCAGCCCACTGATGGAAGACGTTACCATTCTCGTTCTCGACGTCCTCCTGGGCCTCGAGGTTGGAAGCCGTACACTTCATCTCGGCGAGCACCTCGCTTCCGGGCTTCTTTCTGCCCTCGGCGGTCGTCTCGACATTGGTGATCATCAGCGTCAGCTCCGTGCCCTCGGGCAGCGGGTTGTCGCTCTTGGAGATGGCGGGCAGGAAGACGTCGGTGATCCACAACGGAGCAGCCGGCTTCTCCAGCACCTGCTGTACGCCACAGACGGTGTAGGCGCCGCTGGAGACGGTACCAGAACCGAAGAGGTAGCCGTTGTCCATGCCACCGAGGCTATAGGCGTTGACCTTGTCGTCGGTGAACTGGAGAGCGCGCTCGAACGACTCGTTCTCGTTCTGCGTGCCGCTCTTCATGCGCGGGTACCAATACATAACAGCGGGGAGATCCTGATCCAGCGGACCCCAGTGGTAGTTCTCCTCAGAGAGAACGAAGCTATCCTTGGCGCAAACGAGCGTGGGGAGAGCGTCAGCACCATTGAAGCGGCAAGTCACATAGAAGTTGCCGTCATTGTCGGTAGAGTAGAAACGGCCCTGCTTGCCCGTGCGGTCGAAAGAGTTGCAATTGCCCATCATGTCATAGACGTTCTGATGCCAGAAGGTCTGCGTACCCGGTGCGGCAACAGGCACAAACTTCACCTCGTAGTTGCCCGGGGTGTAGAGGTAGCTCGTACCAAACATTTGACCGTTCTTCGGTGTGGCTTCAAAAGGAAGGCCAGCGGGCTTGAGATAATAGACAGACTTTTGGTCAGCCTTGTTGGGCTGGGCGCCTACGCGAACTGCCTTTCCCTGAGGGAATGCAGTCGAAGCCACGGCTGCAATGGCAGCGGTAAAGAGTAACTTTTTTACCATACGTTGTTTGAATTTAGATTTTACTTGATTATTTCTGGTGGCAAAATTAGGAATAAAAAAAATAATTGAAGAGGAAACAAGCTTTCTGAATATACAGAATTGCGTGAAAAAGAAATTATTTCTTGCCACGTCGTAAAATAGAAAATGATGAATAGAGAGTGGCCTTGAGTGCTTTCTGATAGAATGCTTGTCATAAAAATATAGCAATCGGATCACTGAAAAAGACGTTGGAGGTCCGTATTCTGCCTGTTTTATGCACTTTTTTTACGCAAAATCATCCCTCCTTTCCGTGTTTAAGTAAAAATAACACGCGCCCCCTCGGTATCTAATAAATAATGAGTAAATTTGCAAATGATACCCTGTCTGTGGCCGTGAAAGGCCGATAAGGCAGGAAAAAGTGGCAGCGTAGGCCTATGGCCTCTTCGGTGTCGCCTACGTCTCATTGAAAAAGCCTTTATGATAACAACATACCTCCAACGGATCATCACGCTTGTCGTCTGCTCGATGGCGCTTGCTTCGACTGCCTGTGCGCGTAGCACCCAGGCGGCTTCGTCGCCTGCCAAGGGATCTACGGTCAAGGCGGCCCGGTCGGCCCAGCCTAAGACGGCTCATGTGCCCGCCCATTTGGCCAAGCGGACGGATGCCGAACTGGCTACCTTGGGCGACCAGTTGCTCGACAAGAATCTTCTTGATAGTGCACTGCTGTGCTTCGAGGTGGTCAATGCGCGCGAGGCCGACGGCGACCGTGTCCTCTATGCCCACACCCTCCACCACGCCGGCCTTATCTATTACCGCCAGGGTATCTATGGCAAGGCGATGGAGCGCTACATGAGCAGTCTGCAGATCTGCGAGGAGGACAACTTGGAGCGGGAACTCTCCACACTTTACAAGAATATAGGCAATGTCTATAGCATGTTCCACGACTTCGACCAGAGTTCCGCGCTCTACAAAAAGTCGCTGGCCCTGGCCCGCAAGTTCAAGGACTATGCGCTGGAGAACATGGCCCTCAACAACCTTATCTTTGCCTATACCGACAAGACGCCCCTCTCGCAGTATCGCCGATGGCAGCAGGAGATGCTCGTCCATCCCGAGAAGCGCGTCCGCTACGACTACGACGTCTTCATGACCGAGGCCCAGGTCCTCATCTACGAGCGTCAGCCCCGCAAGGCCATTGCCGTGCTTCGCAAGGCCGTCGATTACTGCCTGAAGCACCATCTTCAGCCCATCAGCCTTGCTTCTTCCTATGGCACGATGTCGGCCATCTTTCTTCAGCTCGGCCAGCGCGACTCGGCCCTGGTCTATGAGTTGCGCAACCAGCAGATAGCCAAGGAAACGGGCAACACCGCCCTCCTCATCACCACCCTTCGCTCGCTCTCCGACATCTATGAGCCGGTGGACAAGAATCTCGCGCTGACCTATAAGCAGCAGTATCTGATGCTCTCCGATAGTGTGTATAATCTCAATGAGTTCAACTCCATCCGCAATGCACTCTACTTTCACGAGATGAACACAAAGTCGAAGGCCATCGACAAACTCTCGATTGAGAATCTGACGCAGTCGCACACCATCACCTCGCAGCGCAACGCCCTTGTGTTGCTCATCATCTTCCTGGTCGTCTTCCTGGTGATGTTTGTCGTCATTGCCCGCCAGAAGCACCTCCTCTCGAAGTCCAACCAGGTGCTCTTCGACAAGAGCCAGGAGGACATCATCACCAAGAACGCCTATGTGCAGTCCATCCAGTCCATGAAGGCGAAGATCCAAGAACTTCAGCAGCAGGCTGAGGGAGAGAAGGAAGACGCCCCAGTGGTCGAGCAGGAGGAGAAACTCCCTGAACGGGAAGTGGTGCAGACACATGACGCACTGCCGAAAGACGATGAAATCGAAAAAACGACCTCCCGTTTGCCCGAGAAGTTGCGCAACGAGCTCCTCAATACCATCCTTCAGGTGATGGAGACCACTGAGGCTTATTGCGACAGCGACTTCGGCATCGATAAGTTGGCAACGATGGTCGGTTCCAACTCGCGCTATGTCTCACAGGTCATCAACGACGTGTATAAGGAGAACTTCCGTACCTTCCTCAACTCCTACCGTGTGAAGAAGGCCATGACACGCATGAACGACGAGAAGGGCTACGGCCACTACACGATACGCGCCATCGCTGAGAGTGTCGGCTACAAGTCGCAGGCCAACTTCATCAATGTCTTCACGAAGATGACAGGTATCAAGCCTTCTACTTACCAGAAGATGTCAGCGGAGCGAAGAAATGCTCCAAAACGCATCTCAGACGATGAAAGCGAGGAATATAAGGCCAAACATCATCAAGCGTAATCCTTGATGAGGGTCTTATTAGAAAAGGTCTGGACGCACCATTGCTCCAGACCTTTTTCTCAATTCGCCGATATGCTGTGTGGATATCGGCTCTCTACAGACGATGGTTTCGGCCTTTTTTCTTCTTCTGCCTTTTTTCTTTCTGCTGCTTCCCTCAGCCTTTGTTCGTCAAATAGCGAGGTTAAAGCTCGTTTTTAGTTACTATTTTCCGAATCAGTAACGGTTCTTCTGCTTTTAGCGTTGGATGGTTAGAGGCTTTTGCGTAACTTTGCCGTCGGAACATTAGCCATATTTATAACTTATTATATACATCTATTATGAGGAAAGAATTACTTTTATCAGCCGCTCTTGGCATGGGATTCCTCGCAGTTCCGACGATTTCCAATGCTCAGCAGCTCGCTTCGCGTGTCAGCAATGCCACCAAGGCACCCACTTCCCAGCGCATAACTACTCCTACCGCCAAGGCTCAGGGCGCGCTCCGTGCCGAGGCCTTGAATCCTGCCGATTACGGACAGGTTGTGGAGATTCTCGGCGAGGACTTCTCGCTGATGACTACCGGTAGCGTTGGCAACCCCGACAAGGACACCGAACTCTGGTATGTCCGTGAGGATGGCAATGCCTGGATGACGATGCGCGATGGCTACACCCACCAGTCTGGCTGGGGTGGTGGCTACATCTATCCTGCTGGCGGCACCGTCGCCATTGCCAATCCCGACGAGCCGGGCCATCTCAATACCTGCATGATGGACCTCAGCGGCAACGACCAGATTGCCTTCGTCCAGTTTGATATGCGTACCGACGATGGTCAACCCGACCAGACCGTCATCGTTGAGGGAGCAGAGACCTTCAATATGGCTCCGTCTTGGCGTGTGCTCGGCGGTTCGCAGATCGATGGCATCAGCAGCGAGTGGAAGACCTACACCTTGATGTTCCAGAATGCTGGTGCCTACAGTATGTTCAACATCTTCCACCCGCAGATGACGCAAGGTGAGGTTCTTGGCAACATCTATGTGGACAACTTCCGCGTCTATCAGGTCAATCCGTATGTCAAGATGCCGACGCTCTACGGCCATTCCTATTATACGGGTGAGAGCTTCAACGTCAGCTGGAGCAAGGTAGAGAATGCCGACCACTACCTCCTCAATGTCTATTGGGTCGATGAGACCAACGGCAACGCCAAGATGTATGCCGCCGAGAATCAGTCGGTCAACGACACGACCTTCACGGTCAATGGCATCATCTCGGGCAAGAACTACTACTATGTCGTCCAGTCCGTCGATGCAGCCGGCCACAAGTCTTTCGAGCCGACCCCGAAGCTCATCTGTGATCTCGAGGCCCCGAAGGATCTCACCGCTACCGATATCAACCAGGACAACGGCACGTTTACGGCTTCCTGGGAGGCGGCTCCTTCCGCTGAGCGCTACAACTACTGGGCTTACTGCGACCGCAAGGCCACGCAGGACGGTCCGATGCGCCTCACCGACGAGGACTTCACGGGTGTGAAGTGTCCTGATGGCACCCTCGGCGAGGGCTTCGGCTACTCCATGACCGAGGCAGAGTGGAAAGAGACCTCTGTCACCAACCCGTCCTACTTCTCTATGGACAACTACGTCATCCAGCCGATCAACCAGGGTGGCTGGGTTGCCAAGAACGGTTTCCCCTTGGCCGACGGTTGCATCAAGGTCGATGGTTATCAGTATGTCTATAATAACAGCGACGCTGGTCTGGTCTCTCCCGAGCTCGACCTTTCCAAGAATGGTGGCAAGATCACCATCAACGTCGATCTCTGGGGTGATACCGAGACCCTCCAGTACGAGGATGGCTCTAAGGTCGATTACACCGCACAGTGTGCTGTCGCCCTCTTCAACTGGGATCCCGCCAAGAACGACTTCACCCAGGCTGAGCTCATTTACGTCAAGGACCTCAACTCCTCTTGGCAGAACCGCACCATCGAGTTGACGAAGGGTACGGATCGTTCCATCATCGGTCTCTATTGCGTCGGTTCTCCCGCCAACCTCTTCTTCGACAACTTGAAGATCGACCAGGACTACAAGGCTGGTGAGACGTTTGTCGATCCGATCGTCTATCATCGCTGGTGGGAGGGAACTTCCGTGGATGTTCAGATTCCTATCCGTGGCAATTTGGGTGACATTACCCACCGCGTGACCGCCATCAAGGGCAATCCCGAGACGGGTGCCATCGTGGAGAGCTTGCCTTCCGACACCGAGTTTGTCGGTCGCTATGAGAGCACGGACGTGAAGTCTGTCAACCTCCTCAGCAAGGCCAATGTCCGCGTAGAGGGCCAGACGATTGTAGTCAACGGCAATGGCCTTGTCCAGGTCTATACCCTCGACGGCGCACTCGTCGCCAAGGCAGAGGCCAACGGCCAGGCTCGTATCACGGTTCCCTCTGGCGCCTACATTGTCAAGACGAACAACGAAAGTGTGAAAGTGGTTTTCTAATTAGACGATAGAAGGGAGTGGGCTGCCCGCCTCGTGCTGGCGCCCTCTTTTCTTCCTCCATTTGTGCAGGTCTCCTGAAGAGGGAGCCCTGCGCTTTCACTTGATATTCAACTAATCTTTAAATTACAATACGAACAATGAAGAAAACCTTTATGGCTTTGGCCCTGACGCTTCTTCCCTTTGGCATGGCTTCCGCCCAGGTGCGGATGCTTGTGGTTCCGAAGGATGGTGGTGAGGCCAAGAGCTTCAATCTCGACGACATTCGCCATATCGACTTCCTTGGCGAAGGCAATACGTTCTCCGTCGAGTGCGCCACCGACCGCTGGTCTTTCGACTTCGACAAGGTGCGCTGCCTCAAGTTTGATGGTCTCGTCAACGACATTGCGACCGCCACCAAAAAGGAGAGCGACATCAATATTAGTTATAAGGAGGGGCGGATTTTCGTGAGCGGCATGGGCGATGCGGTGACGCACGCTGTGATTTTTGACCTGAATGGATGCAGCCGCGTCAATCTGCCCCATTTTGATGGTCAGCCCATCGATGTGAGTGGACTGCCCAAGGGCGCGTATATCCTCCGCATCGGCGGCAAGGCGTTTAAGTTCTTGCGATAACCCGGCCTGTTCCATCCCAACCATCATCACTACCTCCCCGAGAGGAGAAATGCCTCCGCGAGGCACCTCCGCTGGAAAGGACTAATCAGAAAGCAAAAGAAAACAAAAACAGAAATGAAGAAAATATTTGCAACCCTCCTGCTCGCGCTGACCACTATGGCCGCTTCTGCGCAGGACAACCCCAACCGTCTCATCATCCAGCCGAAGCAGGGCAATCCCTCCGGCTATCTCGTTGAGCGCCTCGACAGTGTCTATTTCACGAAGATCAATGGTCGTGTGGCCGCCGATATCAACCTCCAGGGCTATACCACAGGTACCACGGGCGATACGCTCCGCCTGGCCGTCACCAAGACTCCGGAGTGTCAGGCTTATCGCATTGCGTGTGTGCCGGCTTCTATGGCCAATGCCCTCACTTCCGACGCCGTCGTGGCCCAGTACTTCGACCTCTATGTCGGTGGCGATAAGTTTACCGAGGACTTCACCAATGCGGTGATGACCAATATGGGCATCGAGTTTAAGCCCAACTCCGACTATAGCGTCATCACCATGGGCTACGACAAGTACGGCATTGCCTGTGCTTCCTCTCGTGTCGATTTCACGACGCCTGCTGCCAACATCATTGGCAATCCTACCGTCACCTACAAGGTGCTGGAGGCCAACTACGAGGACTTCACCATCGACTTCCAGCCCAACGAGGACTGCCTCGGCTTCTATGCCTGTGCCTTCGAGAAGGGTACGGCCAAGGCTCAGTATGAGCAGTGGGGTGCCATGATGGGCTTCGCCAACATGGGCGACATGATCAAGCAGTGGGGTGGTACGATGTTTGCCGATCGTGAGACCCACACTTGGAAGCAGATGACTCCGGGCACCGACTACGAGGTCTATGTCCTCCCGATCGATGAGAACCAAAACTATGGCACGATGGTCATCGTGCCCGTCACGACCAAGAACTATGGTGGTGCGGGCCAGGCTACGGTCACGATCACGCTGGGTGAGTTTGGTAGCCAGGAAGGCAAGTGCTACCAGTATGTCACCTACACGCCCAACGACCAGGCTTCCTTCATGCGCGACATGATCATCGACAAGGCCGTCTTCCAGTCTTCCGCCGACTGGGGTATGGGTAGCGAGGAGAAGATCCTCGAGTATCTCAAGGACGACCATGATGGTGCTGACCCCAATTGGAACCGCTATGGCGTGGATGTGGCCCAGTGGGGTGTTGATCCCAACAAGGAGTATATCGCTTATGCCATCGCTCAGAACATCAATGGCGAGTGGGGTCCGCTGTCCAAGCTCGAGTTTACCACCGGTTCTGCCAAGGTGGCTCCTGCCAAGACGTTCACTGTTGCCAAGCGCCTGAATGGTGTCAGCAAGAAGGACAACGTCTTCGTTCCTGGTAAGGCTCCCAAGTTGCAGAAGACCACCAAGCGTGGCCTCACCCTCGTAGGAGAGTAATCCCTACCAGCCTCTTTGCCTACTCTGGCCCATCTGGCTGGGTTTCCACCAGCCGATAGGGTTTATCTATAGCGGCACCCGACGACGACCATCTGTCTTCTTCGGGTGTCGCTTTTTCGTTCTATATCCTGCGCTGCCGATGCCGTCATACAACAGGAAAAGGCTTTTAGGACTTCTTGAAACGGTTAAATATATATAAAATTAACCCATCCTCTGTTTGCTCCATTTGTCCTTTGGACTATTTTCCTTATATTTGCAGCCGCAGAGTCTCCTCCTATTAAGGAAGCAACAAGTTCTGAAAAGGGTGGGGAAGCCGAGAGAGACAGAGGCGGTGACGCGCCTCAACACCTGGATTATTAAGACAGAAATAAGAATATTAACTTTAGTGTAACTATGATGAAGAAGACTTTCATGGCATTGGCCTTGACGCTGCTTCCCTTTGGCATGGCCTCCGCACAGGTGCGGATGCTCGTGGTCCCGAAGGATGGTACGGCGCCCAAGAGCTTCAACCTCGATGACATTCGCCGTATCGACTTCCTTGGCGAAGCCAACACGTTCTCCATCGCATGCGCCACCGACCGTTGGTCCTACGAGTTTGACAAGGTGCGCTGCCTCAAGTTTGATGGCCTCGTCAACGACATTGCCACCGCCACCAAGCAGGAGTCTGCGGTCAGTATCGCCTACAGAGAAGGGCAGATCTTTGTGAGCGGCTTGGGCAATGCTCAGGCTAACGCCACGATTTACGACCTCAATGGATGCAGCCGCCTCAGTCTGCCCCACTATGATGGTCAGCCCATCGACGTGAGCTCACTGCCCAAGGGTGCCTATATCCTCCGCGTGGGCGACAAAGCATTTAAGTTCTTGAGATAACCATCCCTTCCGCCTCTTTCCAGCATTGGGACCAGGTGGAACCAAAACATAACACCTAACCAAAGAAACAATGAAGAAATTCTTTACTACCCTTGCTCTCGCGCTGCTCACGCTGGCAGCTTCCGCACAGGAGAATCCCAACCGTGTCATCGTGAAGCAGAAGTACAAGGCCCCCGTCGGCTACCTCGCCGAGCGCATCGACAGCATCTATTTCACCAAGTTGGAAGGCCGCGTCGCTGCCGACGTCAAGTTTCTGAGCTTCTCCAAGGGCAACCTCACCGATACCATCCGCCTCGCCGTCACGAAGACTCCCGAGTGTAAGTCATACAAGATCGCCTGCATGCCCGCCGGCCAGGCCAATTCCTTTGCCAGCGATGCTGCCCTGGAACAATACTTCGACCAGCTCGAAGACTGCCCGACCTTCACCGACGACTTTACCAACGCCACGCTCACGGGTCTGGACATGGAGTTCCAGTCCAATGGCACCTATAGCCTTGTCACCTTGGGCTACGACAAGTACGGCATCGCCTGCGCCTCGTCGCGTGCCGACTTCACCACTCCTAATTCCGACTTGGTGGGCGACCCGAAAGTCCTCTACACCGTCGTGGAGGTGAAGCCCGACAACTTCACCATCTGGTTCCAGCCCAACGGCGACTGCTATGGCTACTACCTCTGCGCCTTCAAGGCTGGTACCGCCGAGGAGCTCTTTGAGAAGTGGAGCAAGGAGGAGGGCTTTGTCAACCTCCAGGATATGATTAAGTCTTGGGGTAGCGATAAGTACACCGACACGCAGATGTACAAGTGGTCTGGTATGGAACCGGGCACCGACTATGAGGTCTATGTCCTTCCTGTTGATGTCAACGAGGCTGACGCTCCCTTCCAGATCATCCCCGTCACCACCACGGAGAGCGGTGGCGAAGGCGAGGCCACGGTCACCATCAAGCTCGGCGACTTTGGCGAGGTCGGTGGCAACTACTTCCAGTATGTATGGTTCACGCCCAACGATGAGGCTACCCTGATGCGCGACTTGGTGCTTGCCAAGAATGATGTCATGACCCAGGACTACTGGGGTAAGGGCGACCTCGAGTTTATCAAGGAGTACCTCACGAACGACGACATGCCCGACTACTGGAACCGTTATGGTGAGGACTACTCTCAGTGGGGCGTCTATGCCAATACCGACTATTATGCCTTTGCCATCGCACAGAATGCCAAGGGCGAGTGGGGTCCGCTTGCCACACTGGAGTTCCGCACGCCGGCCTCTGCTCCTGGCGCAGCACCTGCCAAGCCTGGCAGACCGTGTGTGCGTCTGGACAAGGTGGTCAATATGCACAGCTATTTCGAGCCGGGCAAGGCCCCCAATGTTATGCCGAAGAGCAGAAAGTCTCGTGTCTCCCTCGTAGAAGAGTAATCACTCCCTCGTAAGAGAAACCGTATAGCGGCATCGGGCAAAGGCGCAAGCTTTGGCCGGGTGCCGCTTCCTTTTTCCTTATTATATATACGTATATAGATGAAAGCGTATATAATATCTATTTTTATCTTAGAGGAACGGCCTAAAAGTGTTATTTTGCGAAAAATGAGAAAATAAGTAGTCTATTATTTTTGTTTTTCATTTATTTTGCTTATTTTTGCATCACGGCTTTGGTTCTTATGGAGAATTATACGTTCTTTATGGTGAGCGAGGCCGACGGCGGCAAGTCTCGTGGGTGCGCAGCCATAGAAACCGACGTAGCATAAGTCGCTGGGTGCAACACCTCCCAAGCCGACCTTGACGCAGCTCCCTGGGGGCACCTTCCCATTCACGGGTTGAATAGACGAAGTTATTATCTTTTTTACATTATTATTATTAACCGGGATGAGGCCAACGGCTTCTTTTCCCCACCTAAGGAAAAAGTAGCTTACACGGACGAATCCCACAAAGAAAATCATTTATGAACAAAGCATTACGATTTGTTTGGTTGTCTTTGTTGACATTGTTCTGCGGAGTAGCCTCCGCGAGGACAGTGGTCTTCGACCCGGCGACCGATGCGAGTAGTGGAACGTCTTTGACAAAGGATGGAATCACGATTACGATGACATCCGGGACCAGTTCGTTTGCAGCGACCGACTACAACGGCACGCTATCTTATGCCTTTGGCAAGAGTACTGGCTTTGAGTTTACGGCCGGGGAGTCTGTCAAGATCAATTCCGTTACCTTTGATTATCAGTCGGCCGGCGGCTATATTTACGACCGTAATTACACCACGAGCAGTACTGAGTTTGAAGGCGGAAAGACCTATACGGTCAGTGGCGAGGGAGCTTCCAAGTTGAAGTTCTCCGTCTTTTCAGGCCCCATGTACTTCTCCAAGATTACCGTCGAATGTACGGGTGGTGACGAGCCGGGTGGTGGCGAGGTAGGTACGACCTACTCCATCGACGACTTGATGACCGGTGCTACCGATGTGGCTTCCGCTACGCTGAAGTTCACCGATGCACAGGTGGTCTATGGTGACGGCACCAACTATATCGTTCGCGAGGGTGGCAAGGCCATCGACCTGATGGGCACCTCTCTCTCTCTCGAAAAGGGCGCTACGCTCAATGGTACGGTGACGATGAGCGTCACTTACAAGAATGGTTTCTTGAAGGCAGAGGATGTCGCTGGTGTCACCAACGGCAACAATCTGACGCAGACCAACGCCACGGGCGAGAATGTCCCCGTGACGACGACCATCGATCAGTTGGCCTCCAACTACAAGGGCGACTTGGTTCTGCTGAGCCAGGTCACTATCTATAATGACGCTACTGGCGATTTGGGACAAGGTGCTGCCTACTATGCACACACAGGCTTCAATTTCGCTACACTTACCAACATAGCTGACTTCTTGGACAAGGTGAGCGCTGATCAGGACGCCACCTACGACATCGTTGCTTGGTATAACGAGCCGGGCGCTGGTGCCATCAAGGCTAAGTTGCAGATTGTGGAGTTCCTTGGTGGCGAGGTGGCTAAGCCCGCCGCGCCGGTCATCAGTGGCAACCAGAACTTCACGGGTAGCACCGACGTGACGATCACCGCCGAGGAAGGCGCTACCATCTTCTATACCACCGACGGCACCGCGCCGACGAGCTGGGATCCCGCCTATACTGCTCCGTTCACCATCACCGAAACAACGACGGTGAAGGCAGTGGCCCGCGTGAATGACATCTATAGCGATGTCGCCGAGATGACGTTCACCAAGGAGGAAAGTGGCGTGACGGGCTCTACCATCGCCGATCTGTCCACAGCTGCTAAGAGCCAGGACAACGTGACGCTTGTGCTCAACAACGCCAAGGTCGTCTATGCTCAGGGCAACAACTACATCCTTCGCGAGGATGGCAAGGCCATCGACCTGCTCAACACCTCTCTCTCGCTGACGCAGGGAACGACGGTGAGCGGCCATGTCCAGGTCAATGTCACCTACACCTCAGGCATCCTCTCTACTTCTGATATCGAGGGTGTGACCACGGATGCCAACCTGACCGCAACGGGCGAGGCTGGCGACATGGATCCCATCGCTTGCACGCTTGGTCAGGTGAAGAATTATCCTGGCGACCTCGTCTATGTCGAGAACCAGGAGGTTTGGAGCTACGGCACGACCTGGTACTTCTATGAAGGCGCAAGTTGGACTTCCGTCTATCTCACCAATGCGTCTGACTTCAACATGGTAGCCAACAAGTACTACAATGCTACTCTTTGGTACAAAGAAGTCTCTTATTATGGTGACGTCAATGCGACCATCGTCTCTTGCGAGCGCAACGTCACCTCTCTCAATGCGCCGTTTATTGATGGTACGGAGACCTTCTCCGACAATACGACGGTGACGATCACTGCCGACAATGTCGCTACGATCTACTACACGCTCGACGGTACTGATCCTACGACCGCCTCTACGGTCTATACTGAGCCGTTCACGCTCAGTGAGTCGGCTACGGTGAAGGCTATCGCAGCCTACAAGTCGATTGTCTCTCTTGTTGCCTCCAAGGTGTTCAACAAGGTGGATGCCAACGCGCCGATGACGATCGAGCAGCTTGCTTCTTTCAAGAGCAGCTTCGATCAGGTCACGCTCTCTCTCAACAACGCACTCGTCGTCTATGGCGAGGATGGTAGCTACATCCTCCGCGAGAACGACCGTGCCATTGACGTCCTCAATACGACGCTGCCGCTGACCATCGGCGCTACCGTCTCTGGTACGGTGAAGCTCAAGGTCAACTATGCAGCTGCTCCTGGCAGCTACGCCGCCTACCCGGGTCTTCTGACCACGGCCGACCTTGCCGACGTGACCAACGCCGACAATCTGACCGTCACGCCGGGTGCCACCACCGATCCCAGTCCGCTGGCCATCGACCTGGCGCAGATTCCCAACTATCCGGGCGACTTGCTCAAGGTGACGAATGCCACTGGATGGAACTATGATATCCCGGCGTTCTATAGCTACAATCCGTTTGTGGAGTTCTTCCTCACCAACGGTGCTGACTATGGTGTCGTCAACTATGGCAGCTACAACGCCACGGTTTGGTACAACGATGTCTCCAACAACCGCCTTCAGGGCAAGATCATCAAGTGCAGTAAGGTCATCACTTCTCTCGATGCTCCGCAGATCAGCGGTACGGACAACCGCACCGACTTCGACGAGAGCACCGAGGTGACGATCACGACCGAGGAGGGTGCCAGCATCTACTACACGCTCGACGGTACGGATCCCACGAAGGAATCTACGCTCTACACCGCGCCCTTCACCATCACCAACAGCTGCACGGTGAAGGCTATCGCTACCTACAATGCCATCGTTTCTCCGGTAGGCTCCGTAGAGTTTACGAAGAACGACTACTCGGGCACCAACACGATTTCCGACCTCATCGTCTATGGCGAGAGCAAGGATAGCGTTGTCGTCCACTTCGAGAATGCCAAGGTGGTCTATAGCGAGCAGGGTGACCTGGGCTACCACTACATCATCCGCGACGATGGATTGGCCATCGACCTGATGAACATCACCAAGTTCACTCTCCCGGTGGGTGCTTACAACCTGAAGGGCACCATGGCGCTGAAGGTCACTTACCAAAAGGGCTTGCTGATCGCTGAGGAGCTTGAGAGCACCAACTCTGGCAACATCTCCTTCGTATGGCCGGAGTCCTACGATATGGATCCGATCGAGGTCGATCTCATCGACGTGAAGCTCCACAAGGGCGACCTGCTCAACCTTAAGGATGCTGAGATCTGGAGCTACAGAGGCACGACGAGCATCTACACCAACACGCCGAGCTACATCGAGCTGAAGGTGACCAACGCTGAGGACTTCGACCTCGAGAGTGGTTTCTATAACCTCACGATCTGGTACAACGATGCTTCTTCCGACTACTATGCTGGTAAGGTGAAGGTCATCAAGGCCGAGCGTGTTGATAAGCGTCCGGATGCTCCGGTGATCCTCGGCGAGGAGGAGTTTGTGGGCAAGACCACTGTCTCTATCGCTGCTACCGAGGGCCTGAATGTCTATTACACCCTCGACGGTACCGATCCTACCCGTCAGTCTACGGTCTATACCGAACCGTTCGCGATCACCGAGACCACGACGGTCAAGGCTGTCACCGCTTATCTCGACGACTACTCTGACATCGTCACCAAGACCTTCACGAAGGTCGGCGACTTCGAGACCAAGACCATTGCACAGCTCTTCGAGGGCCAGCAGGCTGTCGAGAATGTGACGATCAGTCTCAACAATGCCAAGGTGGTTTACACCGAGAAGCATGACGATGGCACGAAGGTGGCCATCCTCCGCGAGAATGGTCAGGCACTCGACGTCATCTCTGGCGTGCTCGACCTCCCGTTGGGTTCTACCGTCAGTGGTACGTTCTTCGCCAGTGTCGATTTCAACGGTGGTATCTTCACTACCCGCGACGTACAGGGCGAGACCAACAGCTATGAGCTCGAATACACCATGCCGAGCGACGAGGGCTACAACGATCCGATCGAGACGACCGTGGCCGATGTCCACCTCTATCCCGGCGACCTCGTTAGCATCAAGGGTCTTCAGGTGCTGGGCCAGGATGGTCAGTACTACGGATTCACTGAGGACTACAGCTTCGTCAACCTCACCGACAATGATGAGTTGGCCAACACCGTCTCCGGTCAGAAGTACACCGTCCTCGGATGGTTCAACGCTCCGGGTACCGGCTTCGCCGATGGCAACGCTTCTCTGAAGGCTGTCAAGCTCACCGCTGAGGATGCTACGAAGTATCACAACCAGACGATTGCTGAGCTCAACGTCCGCAGAGACCGCGAGGACAACATCCGTCTCGTGCTTGACAATGCGAAGGTGGTCTATGTACGCGCCAATCCTTACTACGGAACGAAGGATATCGCTCTCCGTCAGGATGGCAAGGCTGTCGTTCTCTACAACTCTACGCTGCCGCTCGAACTCAACAGCACCGTCTCTGGTACTGTGAAGCTCGACTTCTATGCCCTCGCTGGCATCCCGCAGCTGCGTGAGATCGATGGTGGTGTCACGACTGCCGACAGTCTGACGATCACGGCTGGTGCTTCTCAGGAGGTTGATCCTGTCGAGGTTACCATGGCCAACTACGACGAGCACAGAGCCGACGTCATCGTTCTCCGCCAGGTGAAGATCGTCTATGGCTCTCAGGCTGCCTATGCTATCGAGAAGGATGGTCAGAAGATCGCCTTCAAGAATGAGAACGAGGATGTCGATGTCGATGCACTCGTCAGCAACGACAACCTCTACGACGTCGTCCTGTGGTACAACGGCTACATCAACGAGGCTCCCGAGATGGAGTTTGTCAACGCAGTCAAGGTCACTGACGTGGGTATCTATGGTGTGGAAGGCAACTTCGGTAAGGATGGCAACACCTACAACCTCCAGGGTGTGAAGGTGGGCAAGAACTACCGTGGTGTCGTCATCCGCGACGGCAAGAAGTTTACCAAGAAGTAAGTAAACATCTCTCTATAACAAAAGGGTGGGGAACTGATCCCCACCCTTTTTCATGCCTGTCCTCGCTACCCTTGATGCGAGGCGCCTTCCCCTTGACGGTTATAGTATCTATTGGGTTATAGCTCTTCCTTCAACTCATTGTATAGGTCCACAGGGCCTAAGTGCCAGTATTTGGTCTTCTCTGTTGACAACTTCTTGTAGAGTTTTGAATGATAGATGCGATGAAGGCTCTCCTGCAGCGTAAAACCATAGTCCTCGTGGAGATATTCCACCAGCCAGCTTATTTTTCCTGGCAAAAGCAGATGGAGGTTGTTTTGGCTTATCTGAAACATATTATTTCTCTATTTTAATTGATTCTATGAAATGTAGCGCAGTCAGTGCTTTTTCTGTGTGAAATAAGTACTGGTCAACCAGTTTGTAGGTTTTGAGCTCACGGATAAGTGTCTCGACACTGATAGCTCCAGTTTCGTATAATCCAAATTGTAGATATACTCTGTCATTGGCTACGGGGCCATACACGATGTCGTAATCGTGGATGAATCCTTTTTGGGTTCTATTCGCCATGACAAAATCCGCCCATTCCTTTGTGGGTTCTGAAAATGTAAGTCTTTTAAGATCTGTCAGTCTTTCTTCGTTAAACTCATACACGTTGACATAACCACAGGTTGTGTTGTTTTCAATCATACGTCTTTCCACCCATTCTTTAGCTTGTCTTTCCGAGGTGGTTGTATAGAAGCCTTTGCCATAATCGAGCAAACGATTAGGCTGGAGTATCAAAGGGCGTTCTATGACCTCTAAACTTCCGTGATATATCTTCATATCTTTTTCTTTTTTCTGATTTCAATAAATTCGTCAATCTCGGCTATTAACCATTGCCGTCCTTGTGTGTGAAGCGGCTCAAAGCATTCGCTAAGATAGTCTGTCACTCCATATTCGGAGAATAAGTCAAGCACTCGGTCTCCTGTCAGTCCCTTGACTGCTCCGTATTCTTCTATGCAGAATGAAACGAAGAGGGCTATGTCTTTGTCTTTTTTACTCATCAGAGTTCTCCTTATGTGTTGTTTGCATTTTGAGATACAAAAATAATAAATTATTGCGATAGTCTGTTATGTAAAGGTATCTTTTTGGTATTTTTAAGGTCGTTTAAGCGTGGAGAAAGCAACTCGCCATTCCCCTTGACGCACCGCATTAGAAATGGAACGACTTGGTTCACACGTGAAGACAAACCTTTGCTTGCGTCCCGAACGCATCCCGAAGGCATCCCGAACGAAAGAAGGACTCAGAACTCCTCCATTTGGGAGCGCTTGTCTTCTCTATTTTTAGCTTCCATTGGGTAGGGGAGGGTGCTGCGGCTATCCTTCCATGGATAGTGATCCACTTCGGCGCAAAATGCAAATGAGCCTACTTGTGTGTTATGAATATTCTCTTTTTATTTGGAAAAGAGTGCGGTTATTGTGAAAATGCATCTAAAATATGAATTTCTATTAGAAATATTTTTCTATTTCCATATTTTTACGTATCTTTGCAATTGTCTTCGTTCCCGCTAATAGGTAATGGTGCCTTAAGCGGATTGCGAAAAACTGCTATGCTTTCGTACTGGGGAAACGAACAATGGCAGGAAAAATGGATTGAAACCAAGAGGTGTCCAATATCTGAGTACCCACTAAAGGATGGTTGGACGAAATTATTTATTATTAACCAGGGACGAAGTCAGTTGCTTCGATGTTCTCCTGATCGAGATGAGTAGTGGTTGGCCCTGTTCCGCAAACCCAAACGATTATGAACAAAGCATTACGATTTGTGTGGTTGTCTTTGTTGACCCTAATCTGCGGAGTAGCTTCCGCGGGCACAGTAGTCTTTGATCCCACCGTTGACACTGGGGGGGTAAGTCTATCACAAAGAATGGCATCACGTTAGCCATTACATCAGGCTCTAGTACTCTCACGCCAACTGTGGTTGAGGGTAAAACATGCTTCCAAATCAAGGGCAGACATAAAATTTCAACGGATGGGGTAACGGCAGGAAATATCCTCTCCATTACCTTTGAATATGTTGGTAACAGTTTTTTCAACTCCTATGACAATGTGACCTTTAGTAAACCAGCCGAAGGAGTAGCCGTGTTTACGGCTAACGACCAAACAAATGGACTTCCTTCTGTTATAAATGGATCTGCTAGTTACTATACTAACATTACGAAAATCATCGTTGAATACATAGGCGAAGATACTCCCGATGACGGTAGCATTACGATAGCCAAGTTGCTATCGGGAGGCAAGGATGTGGACGCAGCCAAGATAAGGTTCACTAATGCGCAGGTTGTCTATAAAGAGGACAATGCAGGAAGCTATAATTATATCGTACGCGAGGATGGCAAGGCTATTGACTTGATGAACACCTCGCTGAGCCTTGATTTGGGCGCCACGCTCAATGGTACGGTTGTCATGGATGTAGCCTACAATGGCGGCATCATGCAGACCACGGATATTGCAGAAACAAATAGCAACGATCTCACCCCGACGGGGTCTTCTATAGATTATCTACCCATTACCACTACATTGAACAATCTCAGCAATAACAAGGGAGACCTTGTGAAGCTGGAAAAGGTGGAGATTTATGATGATACGAAAGGTGACTTAGGTTTAGGTAGTGTTCATCTGCTTAAATCGGGATATACGTATGCCCTAATCTCCAACTATGATGAGATTGCCGATCAGATAACCGACGCCAATGGCCAATACTTTGTTACCGCTTGGTACAACGGGGCCCAAGGAGCGATTGCTTCCGTCAAGGTGGTAGCTGTCCAGCAAGCGCTGGGTGCTCCCGTCATCACGGCAGCAGAGCCGACCTTTACTGAGAACACGACGGTGACGATTACCGCTGCCGACGGTGCCACTATCTACTATACCACCGATGGTACTACGCCTACCGTTGGCGGCGCTACGACACAAGTCTATACCGTTCCGTTCACTATCAACAAAACGACTACTATCAAGGCGATAGCCGTGAAGGACGGTGTGAGCAGTGACGTTTCTGAGAATACTTTTGTCGGCCCCAAGACGATTGCTGATATTTACGCGACGGCAGCCACTCAAGAGGACGTGTTGCTCTATCTGAATAATGCACAAGTGGTCTATGCCAAAGACAACAACTACATTCTCCGTGAGGATGGTCGTGCTCTTGACATATTGAATACCAGCCTTGAATTGAAGCAAGGTCAGTTTGTGACGGGTCCTGTGAAGTTGAATATTAGCTATACTTATGGTATATATAACACTTGGGATGTTTATGGTGAGACTAATGCTGACAAGTTGACCATCACGGGAGCTGAGTCTGCTGATCCGATACCCGTGCTCTGTGCTACGCTTGGAGAGGTGAAAAACCATCCAGGTGATTTGGTAAGAGTGGAGAATCTGTGTTGGTGGTATAGTTATTTTTATACATATGCAAATTATGTATACGACTATTTGTATCTCTCCAATGCCTCAGGCTTTGGTTTGACTGATAATAAGTATTATGATGTAACGGTATGGTATAATCAGGTTTACAATGGTCAACCAAGGGGCGAGGCTATTTCAGTTGAACCTGTCATAACCTACCTTGATTCCCCCATCATCACAGGTGACGAAAAATTTGTGGAGTCCACTACGTTGACCATCACTCATCCTGAGGCTGTTGTTACGATTAAATATACGTTGGATGGTACGAATCCTTTGAACACCACTTCTACGGTTTACACCTACACGAAGCCGCTTACATTGTCAGAGTCGGCTACGGTGTGTGCTGTGGCTACTTACAAGAATGTAACGTCAGACATCGCTACGAAGACTTTCACCAAGATCAGCCTCACCGATCCTTTGACGATTGCTGAGCTTGCTCTGCTCAAAACGAGCATCGACAATGCGACTGTTAGTCTGGTGAATGCGCAGGTGGTCTATACCGAAACAACTGAAGGAAAGCATAGCTATATCCTCCGCGAGGATGGTAAGGCACTTGACATTTTGAACAGTAGCCTTGCGCTGACACAGGGTAAGACCTATGCCGGCAACCTGAAGCTGAAGGTGACCTATATCGATGGCATCCTTACTGCTTCTGATATTGAGGGTGAAACCAATGCCGACAACATGACATCGGCGGGTGAGGAGTCTGCTGAGCCGCTCCCAATCGCTTGTGATATTACGCAGGCAAAGAACTATTTGGGCGATTTAGTGACGTTGTCGAATGTACAATTGGTTCTTGACGCAACAAGTGGGGATCGTTTCAACTATTATTCTTGGTATGATTATACGGATTATAATGTGTATATTTCTAATGCTGCGGACTTCGGCCTTAAAAACTCCCGCTATTATACCGCCAAATTGTGGCTTGATGGTGTAAAGGTTACGGATCCGTTGGGTAAGATAATTGATGCCTATCCTTCGCAGCTCGATGCTCCTACGATCAATGGCGAAGAGGCGTTCGCTTCGAGTGTTCAGGTAGAGATAGTCTCTGACGAGGCAGTCGCTGAAATCTATTACACGACTGATGGTACGGATCCCTCGAAGGAGTCCACGCGCTACACCGCCCCATTCACCATCACCAACAGCTGTACGGTGAAAGCCATTGCCACTTACAGAAATGTGGTCTCAAGTATTGCTGCCAAGGCATTTACAAAGTATGATCCTTATGCTGAGAAGACCATAGCAGATCTTGCGGATGCCAAGGAGAATGTTCCCATGGTAACTGTCCGTTTAGAGAATGCCAAGGTGGTCTATGGTGAGGGCAAGAGTTATATCCTCCGTGAGAATATCAACGGTAAAGATTATGCCCTTGACGTGCTGAGCACAGAGTTGCCGCTGACCGTAGGCGCAACGGTGTCGGGTACGGTAATGCTCAAAATCGGCTTCAAGCCCAACGTAGGCCATAACAATGGCGTGCTGAGTACGTCAGATGTTGCTGAAACCAATGCCGACAACTTGACTATTGTACCAGGTGCCAATACGTTGCCTAGTCCGATAGTGCTGGATGCAAGTAACTTCTCCAATGTCTATAACTACCCAGGAGATATTTTGGATCTGAGTGGAGTATATGGTTGGAATTATGTTTCTTTCCGTCAGCTTTGGATTGGAAATGTTGAGGTAAATCTTACCAATGGCGAGGATTATGACATCTCCAACAGTGTTGTATATAATAATGTGTTGATTTGGTACAACGATGTCTATACCGACCAAACTCGTCCTTTGGCGAAGATTGTAGGCAAGAAGGAGAATTATGACTATACCTTGACTGCAGCAGGATGGGGTACGATCATCATCCCGTTCGACTGCGAGAAGCCCGAGGGTCTGACTATCTATGAGTGCACCAGCGTGAATGACGGTAAGTTGGTAGTCGAAGAGGTCAACTCCTTCAAGGCTAACACACCGTATCTTCTGAAGGGACCGAAGGATGTTGAAACGATCTATCCTCTTGAGGGCTATGCCGCCAAGCATGAAGACAAATATGAGAAGGGTGTGATGGTCGGTGTCTATAGCTGGCAGGAGCCTCCCGCAGACTCTTATGTCCTCCAGAATCAAGACGAAGGATTGGCCTTCTACCGTCACCTTGCGGGTAACGGAGTGGAAGTAGGTCCTAACCGTTGCTACATCAAGCCGCAGAGTGGAGAGCTCAAGAGCATCCAGTTCCCGGATGATGAGACGAATGGTGTAGCCTATGCCAACGCAACCGACTCTACGCTCGTCGATGTCTATACGACGGCGGGTGTCAAGGTGAAGCATCAGGTGGAGATGGGCAAGGCCCTCAACGACCTGCCTGCTGGCCTCTATATCATCAATAATAAGAAAATCGTCAAAAAGTAAACTACTATGGATAAGCGTAAATATATGAGGCCTACAAGTGAGGCCGTCACGGTGAAGAGTTCGCAGTCCCTTTTGGCTGGAAGTTTGCCAGGGCTGAACGGAATAGGACATGACGAATATGGAAAAACCGTTCTTATTGGACGAAAGAGAAATGATATAGCAAGGGAAGTTGATCCCTGGAGCTGGGAATGCGTCCTTTGGGATCAAGAAGTCAATGAAGTCGAGGACGAGTAGTCCTTCCGCATTGAGCGCATAAACTAAGAAATGGTGTCTGTCATACAAGCGGTATGGGCAGGCACCATTTTCCTTTCTGACGTGTCGATTACAGATGACAATGTGGAGTTAACCCAAGTTTGATCCCTCACTAAAGGTTTTTCTTGCTATCCAACGTTTTACGA